>Ga0247840_10001407_pt1 | contig 47304 bp, 54 predicted proteins | sample LaCruzMarch2015__FD_192404 | JGI IMG/M metagenome (GOLD analysis project Ga0247840, IMG submission 192404) | Freshwater microbial communities from meromictic Lake La Cruz, Castile-La Mancha, Spain - LaCruzMarch2015_17m | ecosystem: Environmental > Aquatic > Freshwater > Lake | place: Spain... | reverse complement strand
TTTACGTGGATTCTATAATAGAGTTTTCTATGTAGAACCCAATTCACAAAGGAGATAAACAGGCTCTCTCGGTCATCAAAATATTCTTCTAGCTCAATCGGCCAAGAACAATACACCACCTGACCGGCCTTCAGAAGGTCAATAATATCGGCGGTGGCACTGTAGGTCTTGCCGGAGCCGATTGCTCCATAGTACATATTCAACGAGCCTTCCGGCGGTTTGAAATGGTCTATGTCGTTCTCTATCTTTTTGCCTAAATTATTCATAATTTTATTTTTGTAAGGGGAATTGTTTTAATAACATGAAGTGCTGTTAAAAAGAGTAGCCCTTATTATCTTTCTCTTGTATCTCTATTTGTTCACAGACTTCTTTATAAGTTTTGTGATAAACGAACCTAGTAGCCATTTTAATAACATCGCTTCTAGTTCGGGCGTAAAAAACTAGTTCTGGCACCAAAGTGTCGGACACAATACATTTATAACCATCGTAAAATTTTTCTATTTTGTAAATCATTTCTTTTGCGAGTTAAAATATTCTTGCTCTCGTTTTTTGTTTTCTTTGGCTTTTTGAGGGTGGAGAAGGTAATACATTGCCCACATTTTCCGCCACATATAGTCAAAGTCTCGGTATTCTATGGCTTTGGATAAGGAAATCCAATAGCCCTCCATTTTGAGGGACTTATCAAACTCTTCTTCCATCGGTTCAATCTTGGTTTGTAGATCGTCATTAATATCAATTTTTTCCATGATTATTTTTATTAACTATTAAATAAAAGATAATGATTATTACTATTACTCCTATGCCGGTTATTGCTGAATTAATGTCAGGTAGGCTATTCATAACTAATTGACATGATTAGTGAAATCACGAGAGCCAAAGAATAGTTTGAAGATTATTAATAATGCTTCAAACACCAGGATCGCCAGAAATACCTCCCATACGACCTGTAAATAGGGGATTGTAACTATAACTCCTTTGGCAAAACCGACACCTTGAGCAATTACGGCATTAACTTCGGTAGTGTAAGGAAGGAACGAAAGCACGGATAAAACTGTTCCGAATAGCAAACCTAAACAATAAAGTAAAAAAAGTATTAACATATTATTTTTTACGGTTAAGATAATTTTTATAAACATCCACGGCGTTTTGTTTTTGCTGGCTGGACATCTTGGCGACTGTACCTATTCCTCCGCCAAAGATAGAGGAAGAGAATACACGAGATAAAACATACAAGGCAAAGCCAAAGTAAATAAATATTTTCCAATAAGGATAAGTTATTTGAAATAATGTTTGCGTTGATGAGGCGGAAACATTATTGAATTTTGTGGAAGTAGAATTTAATAACCAGTCTAGGCTGTGATTAAAATCTAAAGAAAGGGTGGCTCCTGTACCCACAACTCCATTTGGAACAGTAGCGTTGATGACCGGTAGGGAAGTGGATGTCGTTAAAAAGAAACCACCGAGAAAGGGGACACGAGCTAGTACTGAATTTTTAAAAGCGGTAAAGAAACGAGAAAAATCAGACGAATCGGGTATGAACATGTAGTAAAGACAATTACTAAAATCAAATAGAGCAGGATAAGAGAAAAAATCACAATACATACGAGCATTGAGAACTGTTTGTGAATCAAAAATCATTGACGGAGAAAATGATGAGGTGGTTGAAGTGGAAAATACGAACGGGTTTGTGCTAGTAGAAAATGGATTTGTGGTTGTTGATATGACTGGCGTTGTTGTTGAATAGTCTGTCGTTGTACCGCACGACATATAACAGAATGAGCTATAATTATTCGGAAACGGGGCAGTATATGAGCCTAAGGTAGGTGAATATAGCCTAGTGTAATAAGTATAGCGGTGGCCAGAAGTCAGCCCCATACTTTCCACATTAAAAAATCCGTAAGAAGCTCCGACTGTATCAATGACTGGTGCAGATTGCTCCAGACGAATATGTCCACCTGTATTTGGATCCGCCTGATAATCATACAAATCTAAAACTACTTTACTGTATGTTGAAGTAGCGGTTGTATAATAAGTACCCAAGACGTCATCACCGGTAGCCATTATGTTGCCAGATACTCCCGATAAGACGAGCGATTTTATTCCAGTTATATATGGAGTCTCGTCATAACGATAATTTACAGACAATAAGACATCATCAACATCAACTCCGCAATTTGTGCCAGAGCAGTAGAGGAGTACAGCAATTTTTCCTTTTGGAACGGCATTGATTGGATACCCATCAGCTCCAACACTGGAGGTGTTATAAGTCCAATCATCACCGGCATCAATATAGGAAGAAATTGATGGGTATGTATTTCCACCACCGCAATTTACGGCGTCTCCAGTGGTTGTTGGTAGAATATGGAAAGTGTCATAAACATAGCTTGATCCAGTTGTGGAATCAACAGCATATGTTTTTGTAAAACCGTGAGCAGAGCTACCATTACAACCGTTACCCCAACCATACGAAGTGTTATAACCATAAACTTTCATGTAAATTGATCCATAAGCACTGCGAGATTTAATATCAATATCTATGGAATCTATGGAGGCATTTGCCTGAATATAAGAAACATCAAAAAACATTTTACGGGAAGCTGAGGTTGAGGTAGAAATCATGGCATAATTTTCTCCGTCCGAAGCCATTGCGGAAGGGCAGGTGATATCATTTCCTATGGCGTAATCGCATTGGCTAACAAAAGACATGGCTGAAGTTTGGACATAAGAGGAAGCTAATACAGGTGCTATTTTGAGAGCGAACAAAGTTAGAAAAATAATTATTAATGCAAATTTTTTCATTTTGTGATATTATTAAGAGAACAAGTTTCTTACATTAAGCACCGGTCAGGGTGTTTTTTGTTTGCTCTATCTACCGAAGCCGGTAAATTTATGGGCAAGCTTATACATCAAGTAGATGAAAGCTATACCCAAGAGGAATGGCCAAGAAACCTGAATCATCCATAACATGAATGACACGGCAGTTCCGACCAAACCTGTAAAGACGCCGTAGATGTCGCTGGCAGATAGGCCGATGGCGGCAAAAACGGCTGTCGTACTAGCATTTAATGCTGGCATGTGGTTGTTTTTAGGTTATCTAGTGTAGGGAAGTTGCCCTATTCAACGACCTTTTAAGCTAATAAACACGCTTTCACACGTTCATAAGCCCGAAGCTTGACCCATAGCTATGCCTATATTGGACTTACAAGATAGATCAAGCTTGCGACTTATGAAGATTTACCTATATTTGTTTTACATATCTGACTAGGCAGGACAGATACAACCACGGCCGTGGAAACTTTTGTGTCGTCCTTTCCTCTGCACATAAGAGCTTTAATTAATCTCTTATGGAGAGGGGAAAGGAAATCACCACTTAAAATGCTCAAATATTTTAAATAAGACAAAGATAAATAAAGAGATAAGCGGAGCGTAACAATACATAATGAAAATATCTTGATTTACCATATATTTAAAATTTATATCGTCTGTAAAACTTTCGCTTGCTTTTTCTGATCATCCATAATTTAAAAAATCTTTTGATCATATTTTTAAAATGAATTAAGAAACCATGCGAACCAGTCTAAAATTTTGTCAAAAACCTTATAGACAATCAGACCTAGGCTGATAGCACCAATAACGAATATAAAGTAATAAATAATTAGTGTTGCCATGGCTTTTTCAAATCAATGTTATTAAAAATAAAACCAATAATTATTATGAATAGAAGGGTAACAATGATGGCTAAACCGACATTAATTGAGCCCAACATGGTATTTGTCATGGAGGTGGTCGTTTCGGTGGAGGTACTTATAGTCGGTTCTTTATAGGTAATATAAATATTGCTTGTTCGGTATAAGTCGGCCTTTACATTGTTCTCACAGTGATAATTTAAGGGTAAATTTATTTCGGCTGGGCCAGCTCTTTGAATTAAGATGGGGGAACTACCGCAGTAAACTGTATTGAGGCGGTTATCTTTTGAAAATACGCTGATGTTTTGAATATAGTAGTCTCCGTTAGGTAAAATGGATTTATTCAAAATATCCGTATTTGTTTCGTTATTTTCAATAATTGTGATTGATTCTTGAGGAAACATTTTATCTATTGCTAATTAATTTAAACCAGCGAGTTTGAATCTTTCGGTCATAACGTTGATTTCTAGGTGAGCTAAACCATGAAGCTGGTCGTCTAGAATTACGTCTTAAGGCTCTATATATGTAACGAGCGGTTCTTGAAGTCATAATTTGTTGTAGTTTTTATAGTTCGGTATTTTGTTGGCGTAAAAGTAGCGAGATTTAGTCCTTTTTTGTTTCTGATAACGTCTTATCAGTTTTGACCAAATTATTGTTCCTTGGTTCGGATATTGTCTTCGCATTTTTGTTTTTAAAAAGTTATCCACAGTTTTAAATTTCTAAAGTGTATATACATTAGTTAGTAAGAATAGGTAAAAACAGAGGGGGATATGCAAGGGGGAGAAAACTATTTAGCTAAATAGACAAGTCAAATACACCCTTTAATAAAAAGTTCATCAAACTACTTTAGAAATTTGAAAAGGGTAGATTGTTTTAGGTTCTACCTGATCCAAGGCAATCCATTTCGGGGATTAACGCCTTAAATCAAACTATTTCTAGGGTAGGCGATATAAGCTTGCAAGCTGTTTTTACTTAACATTTCGGCTTGATACCATGTCGCACAATATATCTTTTCCCTTACGTATATAGGCATAACCCCTTCTAAATACCCAAACCAGACTGGCTATCCTAAATAGCAAAACACCCGCCTTTTGAGCGAGTGTTTTGTTTTATATTTTATTTTTTCCAACACTTTGCTGATGCACTCCATGGAGCCACTCCCTCTTTTTCATATAGATATTTGGCATAATCTAAATTTCCATTAACGGTCATTAGATCATATCCTAGGTCCGAAGCCTTCTTACCGTGGTAATATTCGTTGACCTGCATAAGGCCGACATCTGAATCATTTACTACGCCTCGAAGGACCTTTCCGTCCTTATCTAACTGCCTAAAAGTTGACTCACATCTCGCGATTTCAGCTAATATAGGAGTTTCAATAAAATACTCTCTAACATAAGCTTCCAAGGTGACCGGCTTTACGATTGCCGCTTCACTTTGTGTGTTCGCGCTATTATTTACATCTTGTGCGACAGCAATATTTGCTGAGCCGTATAAAGATGAAATCAATAATGCGACCGCAGTTGTAAATTCTATCATAATTTAAAATCTAAATACTTTTCCGTTTAATTTGTAAACCTAAACCTATTGCGGTAAAGTATTTTACTTTCTGCTTTCAAAAGGTTGAAACCTTATAAAGCAAAAATCAGAGCTCACCTCTGACTACATATATATTAGCACCTTTTATATTTCTTGTCAAGGAAATAACACACAAAATGACCCCCGTCAAACCACTAAATATGGCTAAAAATAAGGGTTTTTTACTTGACAAAGACACCAAAAAATTGACTGGAAATTACGTACCGTGTCTTAATATATAAAAAATCTGGGCAAATACCTACTCTCTAGACAAAGCAACGACTTATAATGAAGGAGGAACAGGAAAATCTTTGAATTCCGGTAAAAGATTCTTACTATAAAGTAATCTGGATAGAGCTTCGGCCGCAACTTTAGCTCCACTTAAAGCATTGTGCGGATGAGGTTCCGCTGGTATACCGACATATTGCATTATCTTATCGCTATTTAAATCTGAACGATTATTAAGAATAGGTGGCACGACTCCCCTTTTAATCATATGCGTAAAACAAACTGAGTGCTGGTCGATTGTTCGATAAGCAAACGGCCATTCCAAATGATACCGGTCAGCCGCTCGATGTAAAAAATCGCGATCAAAAGAAGGGTTCTGGCCAGCGAAAGTTCGATCTTTTACACTTTTGGACCATTCAATAAAGTGTTTGATTAGCTCTAAATCTGTCTGTTTATTAGCATCCAAAGCTTGCTCATGGGTAAAACCATTTACTGCCAGTGCTTCATCGTCGATATGGGCACCATCCCACACTCGACATTCTTCATAAAACTGATTACTTGGATTATCAAAATCCAGGGCACCAACTGACAAAATTGAATGCTTGATTTCATCTACACCTGTCGCTTCAATATCTAAAATTATCATAAAGAAATTATACCATATATAAATACTTGCAAAATTAAAATCTAAAGCTTAGTATCAAGAAGGAGTTGAATGTGAAGGTCACTAGGTTGATGTATTGAGATGGTTAGCCTTTCTCCATATTCAATAATCTTAAAATCTAAATGGTCCAGAACTTGGAACTGACTCTCCAAGGATTCTGCGTATCATGAGACCTACCGTTAGACCAAGGTCAACTTGCCGTAACTTCCACTTACCCTGTGGTTAGTTACGGCTTTTTTATTTAATAAAATAAAAGTTAGTGTGTCGATTTATTTTAAACTAGGACAATTGGCGGCTGGAGTATAGCCAGCTTTTTTAGCTTCTTCATAAGAATCGAACCAGATTTTATTTTTTTCAGCAATTTGCGAAGCGCCAGCACACCAAGGAAAATGGTATTTCTTGCCACTTTTGGAAGCGACTAGCAAACCCTTGGCGCTTTCAGAAGCAATCATAGCGGCCGCCGACTGATTACCGACGTCTAAGACTTCAGCTGGTATTCTACTCCCAGAAGTAGTGGTAGAATTAAAATCTGCTTGTCTGATCTCGACCGGTTCACGTCCTTTTTCCAAGGCCGAGAGTTTGCCCAGGCCAAACCCAGCTAAACCGATAAGAATTATAGAAAATACAATAAAAAGGTCTTCTTTTATATTTAAACTGCTTTTAACCTTGGAAATTAAAGGTATGACCGTATTTGCCCAAAAGGGCTTGATTTTTTCCGGAATATCCTTTATACTCATTTGGCAATTATAACAGAAAATTTAATATTTAAATAATACTATGGCACATAAAAAAGCAGCGGGTACAACAAAAAACGGTAGAGATTCGAATCCAAGATACCTTGGAATCAAGCTAGCTGATGGCGACACTGCTCAGGTAGGTTCTATTGTCGTAAGACAAAAAGGAGTAAATATCATGCCAGGCCGAAACGTCAAGATGGGTAAAGACTACACTATTTTCGCCGTTAAGGATGGAAAGGTAAAATTTGGCACCAAAAGAAAAATGTCCTTCGATTCAAAGATGGAAAAGAAAGGAATTGTAAGCGTTATCTAAATAGGATTTAAAATAGGCCGGCGCGTAATCGTGCCGGCCTATTTAATTATCTGATTATATTATTCCGTCTTTATGACAAGCTTAAAAGCGACTTCCCTATCACCAACTTTAACAGCAATAGCATGCTCCCCCACTTCCTTAATTGGTTTTTCTAGCAACAAATATGCCGGGGTAAGATTCACACCTTTTTGCTTCTTTACCGCTTCGATTATTTCTTCCTTATGAATTCCAGCAAACAAGTGGCCTTTATCATTGACTTTACCTTTCATCTCAATACTTATACCTTTGATTTCATTCAGGGCTTTTTGTAGTTCTGCTTCTGTCTTTGCTGTTTCCAGCATGTCGCCCTTCTTTTTTGTTTCAATCATATTCACATTACCTGAAGTTGCTGGAATAGCTAAACCGTTTGGTATAAGCATATTCAAGGCATGACCGTCCGCCACATTTTTGATGTCATACTTCTTACCAATTTTCTTTACATCTTTCAAAAGGATAACTTTCATTTATTTTTTATGTTAATTATTAATATTCAAAATATAGCCTAAAATATCAAATTTTAATAGGCTTGACTTTTAGTTGAAATATCGTACTATTACTATAGGTTAGCATTCCAATTATTAATCAGCTCTTCACAGAATAAGGAAGGTGCAAAATGATTAAGTTCCTATTGTGGATGAATGTATCGTCTAGGGTATGGGCAGCTAGGATATTTACGACAGCAATTTACTGTCTGCTGCTCTACATAGCCATTCTAGGCTATCCCATCGTAATGACGGTCTGTTCTTTCTTGCTCCTATGGCTAGCGGCTGGGATAATCGCCTTTGTACTGGCCATTAACAAACGAACAATCGGTGATTTACGTCCATGGGACGGCTGGTCAACTTTTGTATTTAAAACCTATGTGTTTTCTGGATTGCTATCACTTGTGATATCATGCCGGAGACAAACATTTCTAGGCTAATAAAATTTCTTTTTTCTGCCCCGCGCCATAAAAAGCGCGGGGTAATTTTTTGCTTGATAATTTAGCCACGATTTGGCATATTAAAGAAAGAAAGCTACTACCAACAATCAATGTTCGTTACAAGGAGGTACTCTATGATTTCACTAAAGGTTTGGTCGGCCAGAATCTCATTTTTTGTATTCATTGGATTAATGATTGCTTCTGGTCACCCGCTAACAATATTTTATTTATGGCTAGCGGCTGGAACAGTTGGTTTTATTATTCTCAATCGACGAGGTTTTCGATTGAAAAATTGGAACCATGTTGAATCTGAGACACTGGCAATCAATATGATTGGCGGGTTATTTGTTCTTTTAGCTGCCTGCAGTCGTCAAATGGTAAATGAATAGTAAAAACAAAGCCCCGCGTATCAGATACGCGGGGCTAAATTTTATTTAAAATTTACTTCAATAACTCCAACGCTTTTTCCATCTGTGGATCTTTTTCAGCTTTGAAATCGGCATCAGTTATCTTTACTTCATAATCTGGTGTCAGACCACCCTCAGAAATAGACTTACCGTTTGGGGTCAACCATTTAGCAATAGTGACTTTTAGTGAGGTATCAGGTGTCACTGTAACAAGCTCCTGGACTGAACCTTTGCCATAAGTCTTTACTCCGACTAGTTTCGCCAAGCCGTATTCCTGCAGGGCGCCAGCCAAAATCTCTGAGGCTGAAGCGGAACCATTGTCCACCAAAATAACAAATTCAAGCTTGTCATTAAAAATATTATAACCCTTGCTTCGATAAACATTTTCATTTTCGCCACCACCAAAATCCTCGCGTACAATAACTTTACCCATTGGTAAAAACCAGCTCGCCATATTTACAGCTGAGCTCAGATAACCACCCGGATTACCACGCAAATCCAAAATCAATTTGTGTTTTTTGGAATTCACAAATTCCTTCAAAGCATTGTTAAACTGAGTATCAGCCTGGGCATAAAAATTGTATAAACTAATCACAAAGACATCATCTTTTATTTCAGTTTTAACAGTCGGTATATCAATTACATCTCTAGTAATTTCAAAATTAATCGCTTTACCGTTGCCATTTCTAAGGACGCTGATTTTTACCACTGTCCCTTTTGCACCACGAATAAGTTTTACGGCTTTATCAGTAGAGAGATCCAATGCTGGGATTCCATCAATCGTAATTATCTTGTCACCAGCTTTTATTCCAGATTTTTCTGCTGGTGATCCTTTTAAAGGAGAGATCACGGACAAAACTCCGTCTTTGATTCCAATTTCCATTCCCACACCTTCGAAATTACCGCTGATATTTGCCTCAAATTCTTTTGTATCTTTTGGTGGCAAAAAGACAGTATATGGATCACCAAGAGAGTTTGTCATACCCTGTATTGCCCCCCAAATCCTATCCTGGCTAGTAGTGGTTGCTTCCTGCTTTCTGGTCGCTACGTATTTTTCATCAAGAATTTTCCAAACTTGCCAAAAAGGTGCCATATCAATCATATCGCTGGCCAAAGCTGAATCATCATTTAGAATATTTAAACTAAGTTTTGGATTTAAGTTAGAATCAGGATGACTACTACCGTAGGAAACTCCCAACACAAAAAAAAGGCTGGTAAATAAAACCAAAATAAGCAGCGTCCTAATACTTTTTATAAAATTAAACATGGACATATTATAGTATAGAAAATAGTAATATGCTATAATTTGATAAACATTATCTCATGCTTTTAAGTATGGGTAAATAAAAATGCTTGCCTCGTTTGATATTCAACGAGCAAAATAATGTAAATTTATTAGGAATATTAAATTATTAAAAGAATGCTAAAAAAACAAAAGTATAAGTCAGTCACTTGGGTTGATTCAGATACACCTTCAAAAGACGAGGCACGTGAAGTGATGGAAGAATTTGATTTGAGTCCAGAAGTAGCCCAAGACATACTTTTGCCTACCTTCAAAGATAAAATTACGATTCATAAAGACTATATTTATTTGGTCCTACACTTCCCCGCTTTTAAACATACTCACAACAAAAGCCACCGCCAGGAAATCGACTTTGTTATTGGTAAAAATTTTATTATCACCAACCGCTATGAAAGCATCGATGCGATGGAAAAATATGCTAAAATATTTGAGGTAAATTCCATTTTGGATAAAAACAAAGACGATGTCGGGTCTGGCGAGCTATTCCTCGCGATGATGCAGACCATTTATCAATCACTTTCAGATGAACTAGATTCTATCAATTATCTTCTTCGAGAAGCGGAGAAAAACATTTTTGCCGGCAAGGAAAAAGATATGGTTTTTGAATTATCCAGAATCGGCCGCGAAATTATTAACTTCAATCATATTGTCACCCCACACGGTGAGATTCTAGAGAGCTTGAAGCAAAATGGAGAAAAGACACTGGGCAAAAACTTCATTCTAGAATTGAATAAAATTTTGAACGAATATCACAAGATTTCTAAAATTTTAGAAAATGTCACTGAGGTTTTGCGTGAACTAAGAGAAACAAATAATTCCCTTCTTTCTACCAAGCAAAATGAAATCATGAAGACGCTGACCATTTTCACCTTCTTTGCTCTACCCTTCACGATTATTACCGGTTTCTTCCAGCTAAATACCAACTACAAGCCTTTTGTCAGATTTGAAAATGATTGGTTCCTTATTGTGGGGATCGAGATTATCGTTATGTTTATAGTGTTTATGATTGCTAAGAAAAAAAAGTGGTTCTAGATTCGATTACTACGAATCGATAATGAATAAAAAAATGTTTAAATTTCTGAATATTTTCCGCAAAAACTCAAACTCACCTTTATATTTATACGACACCTTAACTAGAAAAAAGGAGGTTTTTAAACCTATTAAAAAGGACAAGGTTTTGTTTTATCAATGTGGTCCGACAGTTTATTCCACTCAGCACATTGGAAACCTAAGAGCGGCCGTATTAGCAGATGTAATACGTAAAATTTTTATTTACAACGGCTATGTGGTAGATTTTGCCAGAAATTATACCGACGTCGGTCACTTGATTTCTGATGGAGATGATGGTGAGGATAAAATGGAAAAAGGCGTCCGAAACGAAGGCCTATCCCCAATTCAAATTGCCGATAAATATATAAAAATTTACGAGGACGACAACAACGATTTAAATAATTTAATACCGACATATCGACCGAGAGCAACTGACTATGTAAAAGATATGCAGGTACTGGTTCAAATTTTACTTGATAAGGGTTTTGCCTATAGTACACCTCTGGCTATTTATTTTGATATTTCTAAAGTCAAAGATTACACAAAATTATCAAGGCAAAATTTAAGTGAAAATCGAGAAGGGGCTGGTGTGGGACAAGTAGAAGATCCTCAAAAGAAAAACTCAGCTGATTTTGCTATCTGGTTTTTCAGAGCTGGCACACACAAAGACGCTATACAATACTGGACATCACCTTTTACCTCTCCATTAGTAGAAAACGGTGTTGGTTTCCCCGGCTGGCATATAGAGTGTTCGGCTATGAGTAAAACTCTACTTGGAAATACCTTGGATGTTCACATGGGTGGAATCGAGCACATCCCAGTGCATCACACCAATGAAATCGCTCAAAGTGAGTCGGTAAATAGTGTCCCGTTATCAAATTACTGGCTCCACAATGAACACCTGATGGTCAACGGCGGCAAGATGTCAAAGTCAGATGGTACTGGTTACCTTTTGACTGAGGTCAAGGAAAAAGGTTTTAATCCATTAGCTTTGAGATACTTTTTCCTCCAAGCGCATTATCGTTCGAAACAAAATTTTACCTGGGAAGCTATGCGCTCCGCCCAAACTGGTTATGATCGTCTTTTAAACAGCGTATCTAATTTGGGTACAGAGGTGGGAAAAATAAATAATGATTTTAAAAAAGAATTTTTATCAGCCATCTCGGATGATTTCAATACTCCCCAAGCACTGGCGATTATTTTTAACCTACTTAAATCAAATATTTCAAACCAAGATAAACTAGCCACTGTTTTAAACTTTGACAAAGTACTCGGCCTAATACCTCACAAAATAAATACCGAGACTGGCAAATTCGAACTGACCGGTGGAGACTTAAAAATGACAATAATACCATCAGAAGTAAACAAGCTATTAGCTGAGCGAAAGACGGCACGTGAGAACAAAGATTGGAAAAAATCTGATGAACTTCGTGATCAAATAGCATCCCTGGGTTATAAAGTAAAAGACACTGGCGACAAGCAAGAGGTCAGCGAGAAATAGAGATTTAATTAAAAATCGACCCGCCAATATTCAATTAGCGGGTCTTTTAAATTTTATATTTTCACAACAGGTGACTTTGACTCCAGATCTATTCGCCCTCCTTGGTGAGTAATCACCATTAAATGAGGATTAAATTTAATCTCTCCCGACAAAACTTTTGAGAACAACTTACCCAATTCTTCAGAGTTTTCGAGTAACCTCTGACCATGATTTTCTAGTAGACTCTGCCAATCCAGACTATCAAATACCCTCCTTAATCTTCTCGCTGTATCACCCGTCATACAGACCCCCTTTGTACCACGATAAATTATCCTCGAAAATTATCTCATATAAAATATTTAAATAAAAGCCATAAAAAAATTAGGACACAAAAAAGCCAGTTTTGTGACTGGCTTTCAAAAATTATTGTCTATTTTCATCTACAAAAGTTAGTGCTTTACCTTTCTTATTGCCGCGGCCAGTTCGGCCGATACGGTGCACGTAATCGTCATAAGTAGCTGGGACATCGTAGTTTATAACGTGTGATACATCCGGAATATCTAGTCCTCTAGCCGCTACATCGGTCGCCACTAGAATAGCCACAGAATTGTCCTTGAAGGCGCCTAGCGCTCTCTGGCGTTTAGAATGAGGCTTGTTACCGTGTATAGAATCAGCCTTGAACCCTCGCTCTATGAGCTTTTGGGATAGCTTTTCAACTCCATGCTTGGTTCGCCCAAAAATAAGCACTTTATAGAAATCAGATTTTTTTAGAAGCTCTTCCAAAGCAACTAGTTTATCACCCTTGACGTGAACGACATCCTGATCAACATTTTTTGAGGTATCACCAGTCTTTACTGACACAATAATCGGATCATGTAAGAATGTTTTGATCAAGACTTCAATTTCCTTGGACATCGTAGCGGAGAAAAATAAAGTGTGACGCTTCACTGGCATTTTGGACATAATAAATTTCATATCAGCAATAAAACCCATATCGAGCATTCGATCGGCTTCATCGAGGACAATAGTATTGAACTGACCAGGATTAATAAACCTTCTGTTTATTAAATCTTTTAATCTACCTGGGGTACCAATTATAAAATTGTTTATTCGGCGAAGTTCGGCAATCTGTCCGCTAATAGAAGCTCCTCCAACACAACAAGTGGAAAAAATCCCCAAGTGTGTGACAAAACTTCGTAGCTCTTGATTGATTTGTACCGCGAGCTCACGGGTAGGTACGACAACTAATACTTTTTCATTTTTATTTAAAATAACTTTCTCAATAAGTGGAATAAGAAAAGCGCCAGTTTTACCAGTACCAGTATTGGCAATTCCCACTACGTCTTTACCTGCTAGAATCTGTGGAATAGTTTTGTCTTGAATCAAAGTCGGTGTGACATAACCTTTGGTTATAATATTCTGCTTTAATCTCTGATCAATTATAAAATCACTGAATTTATTTTCCGGTACATAAGGTACCTCTGCTTCAAGTGGAACAGCTTTATTTATGAATTTTGAAAAATGAATATTTTGGCTACCAAAAGCTCGGCCACCACCATTTCCTCTATTTCCACTCTTACGAACTGGTCCTCTAAAGCCACCGCCAAAAGAAGGTCGGCCAGCAGGGCGAGAAGGTCCTCTAAATCTACCAGGCGCACGAAAACCGCCACCAGTCATTGGCCTTGGGTTGTGACCCTGATAACCACTGCTTGTGGCCGGTCGTGGGTTGTGCCCTTGGTAACCAGTGCTTGTAGCTGGTCTCCGATTAGTATTATGCCCTGTTCCGCTACCGTGAGGTGAAGAAGTGGATGTATGTCTTGAAAAATTCCTATTCATATAATTTGAACATCACAATATCATAATCTTGCCTTATTTGTCAACCCCGCAGTAGATTTTACCTTTAAAAATTACAAATATGACAAACTGTAAACGAAAAGGCCTAATGAGTATTTTACATACTCATTAGGCCTTCAATTCTCCAATGTTTATTTTAGAAAGTTAAATAAAGCGATCATCGCACCAGTACGCCACAATACAATGGCGACAATCAAAACCGCTATAGCAGAGACAAGAGCTTTGTCCCCATAAGTCATACCGTTAAAACTACCGTCATGTCCGCTACTCATTTTTACCTCCCATATATTAGAGTTACGAAGAACAAAAAATCGCCTATTTAGCTAAAGATAGTGTAGTATATTTTTTACACAAAGTCAATATCTAAAACTTGTAAGGAATTATAAGTAAAATCTTTTAATCAGAGGATTTATCCTGGTTACCATCTCATAAGAACTTCCATCCAAAAGAGTTGAAACACTATCAATTGATATATTTTCTTTTCCTGCACTTCCGATAATCGTCACTTCATCCCCCACTTTGGTATTTTTAATATCTGTCACATCAATCATAATAATATCCATACAAATTCGGCCAAGTACTTTTGCGCGTTTACCATTTACCAAAACTTGTCCAATCGCTGATAGTGCCCGTGGATAACCGTGCCAATAACCTATAGGCAAAATACCCACTTTTGAATCCCTCAATAATTTCTCCGTAAAATCATAACCAATTCTCTCGCCAGCTTTTATATTATTTATTTCTCCAATTACTGTTTTCCAACCCAAAACCGGCTTCAATTCAAATTTGCCATTAGAATAAGCTTCGGTCTCGCGGGAAGGCCAAATACCATACAGACCAATTCCGATGCGTACCATATCAAAATGCGCCTCTGGGAAGAGAATAGTACCGGAAGTAGCGCAAGCGTGGCAAATTGACTTTATACCGGCCATATCAAAAGTCTCCCGCCACTTGTTAAATAGATCAATTTGACCTTTCGTATCTTTTGGAAAGGCCGGGTTTTTGGCGGCGGCAAAGTGCGTATAAAGCCCGATAACTTTTACTTTAGGGTTCTTAATTTCTACCAAAACCTTTTTCGCATCCCTGTCTTGAAAACCACTACGGTGCATGCCGGTATCAGTCTTAATATGAATTTTAACTGGTGATTTTGAATTTATTTTTTTTATTTCAGCAAAATATCCAAAATTAGAGACGGTAATCTCTAGATCATTTTCAACCGCTTTCTCTATCATCTCCGGTAAGGTATAACCCAAAACTAAAATTGGTTTTTTAATCCCCTCCCGTCGTAAAGCAATTCCCTCCACCACCGAATCAACAGCTAAATAATCGGCTCCAAGTTTTTCTAATTCTTTAGCAAATTCCACCAAATTATGTCCGTAAGCATTGGACTTCACCACCCCCATCAATTTGGTTTTTTTAGAAATAAGGTTACGGAAAACAGAATAGTTGTGAGCTACAGATTTTTTGTCTATTTCTGTCCATGTTCTTAAACCGAGTCTCTGCTCTTTTTTCATATAGCAATATTACCAAAAATTTACTTTATTACAAACAAATTATCTAAAATCAATTTCAAATGGATACATTCCCATGCCACAGGAACCACGAAATAGTCCGACGGGCTGGACTCCAATATCTATATCAGTGCTCCCAGTCTCTGGTAAAAATTTATTAATATTTTTACTTGGAATTCTAACCGAAAGTGAACAATCAAAAGTGTTGTTGGTATCAAATCTAATAATCGTCGGTATCCCCGCTTGAGCCACACTTTTTTGGGGAGAATAACCACCCTTAGTTTGTAACTCTACTGTCTGTATTCCATCTGTAACGCTGACATTACTGGTAGAAATAGAAATTTCAATATTTTTCTCATTTTTAAAAACATTTAAAAAATTAACACCAATAATATTAAAACTATTATAAAGATTAAAGAGCCCAAAAAATATTACGATAATACCAGCCGTTTTAAAAAAAATTGGCGCCCAGGATTTTTTATGTATTCCCAGTGAACCAAAACTAAGCAAGGCTAAGACTGGCAAAGTACCCAGAGCAAAAGAAAGCATGGTGAAAGCCCCAGTCCAAAAATTACCAGTAGACAGGGTGTAAATTTGCATAGATTGAGTAAAACCACATGGCAGAAAAAAAGTGAGGATACCGACAAGCAAAGGTGTTAGAGTATGATTGAAGTGTTTAAAATTATGAATTTTTTCCCTAATTGAACTAGGTAGGGTCAGCTGCAACTTACTAGCCCACGGAAAAATATCCAAAAGATTGAGACCTAAAATAATCATTACAGCAGACACGATAACCCCGATTAAAAAGGTGCCGGTACTACTCAATTGAAAATTTGCACCAATAACACCCACGACTCCGCCCAACAAAAAAAATGAGACTAGCCGCCCAAGGTGAAATAATATTTGTGGACGGATACTATCTCCACCCTTTGCAAAATTCGTTGACATAGAAAGAACCAGACCACCAACAACGGCCACACAGGAAGACACTGAGGCTATCAAACCAATAGTAAATGCAGTCCATAAACTTATATTTGCCATAAACTAAGTATAACAAAAAAATAATCTTCCACCTACTTTTAGGCGGAAGATTATTTTTATTTAAAATTGAAATTAGAGACCTAGAGCTGACATAGCTTCGTCAACGGTTTTTGATCCTCTGACCTCCGGAGTTGGAGCGGTTCTCAATTCTGGCTTCATTCCTCCTTCTGGTTCGCTGATTTTAAGATTAACTCGAGAGTTATTCTTCATACCGACGACTCGCAAAAGAGTTCTGATGGCCTTGGCGGTATTTCCCATTCTTCCGATGACTTTGCCCATATCCTGAGCATTAACATCCAAAGTAAGTAATACACCCATCTCATCTACAGTTCTTTTAATCTTTACATCACTTGGATTATCTACCAAACCTTTGACAACATAATCCAAAAACTGTGCATCTGCTTCCATTATATTATTTTCTTAACTTTTCTTTAATTCATCCCGCAGTAGTTCGACCTGTAATTATTAATAATACTGCTCGCTCTAAAACCTTATCGCTCTAGAGCCTCAACAAATATTATCACAACAAAAAAACCCCCGCAAGGGAGTTTTCGTTTTTAAAATTTAAGCTTTAGGAGCTTCAGCTGGAGTTTCGGTTTTTGGTGCTTCTACTTTAGCGGCTTCAGCGGCTTTCTTTTCCTCTTCAGTCAATTCTTTCTTGATTGGTCGCTTTTTTGGAAGAGCGTTTACTTTTTTACCGGTAATAACTTTCTTTGAAATCAAAAGATTTCGCATAGTATCGGAAAGTTGAGCACCCTTAGAAATCCAATATTTGATTCTGTCAGCGTCTACGTTGCTATTATTCTTTGCCTTTCTTGTATCATGATTTCCTAACACTTCCAAAGCTCGTCCGCTTTTTGTGCTTCTCTTTGAATCTACTAAAACGACTCGAAAAGTCGGCTCATGAATTCTACCTACTCTTTGTAATCTGATAATTAACATAGACGCTATACTAATCGAAAACACTAAATTAGTCAAGCAAAAATAACCATATAAATATACTTTTAGGCTCATTTCTGCTATCATACCCGAATGTCAAACAAAAAAAAATTTGAACACAAGAAACAGCCTTCCGAGCACAAAAATAAGGTTTTGGAGGGTATTTTAAGCGTAAATGCCCGTGGTACTGGTTATCTGCGCGCCCAGGAAAAGGATGCCGAGGATGTTGAAATCCAGAATAACAACCTAAATACTGCCCTGCATGGCGATACCGTTTCCGTCTCAATACTCCCCAGCCGAAAGAATGAACGTCCCCAAGGAAAAGTTTTAACCATCCAAAAACGAGCAAAAAAAGCCTTCGCGGGAATTTTGGAAAAGGAAAATGATACTTATTTCCTTTTACCAGATGACAAAAAAATGTATGCCGATATCATCATCACCAAAGATAGTGTGATAAAAACTGGTGCCGAGATAAACCAAAAAGTTTTGGTAAAAATTAATCAATGGAAAAAAGGTTCCACTTCACCCGAAGGTGAAATCATCCAAATCCTTGGAAAGGCTGGCGAACACAATACCGAGATGGAATCCATCCTTTATGAAAAAGGTTTTGAAATAAATTTTCCCGAACAAGTAGAGGCCGAAGCTCACCGCTTAGAAAAAACTGAAAAGCCCATCCCTCAGTCAGAAATCGCCAAGCGCCGAGATTTTAGAAGTACGATGACTTTTACTATCGACCCAAAAGACGCCAAGGACTTTGACGATGCTATTTCCATAAAGTTTTTAGGTGATGGTATTTTTGAAATCGGAGTTCACATCGCCGATGTTTCCCACTATGTGCGAGAAAAAACTCATCTCGATGCCGAAGCCGTCAAAAGAGAATTCTCTGTCTATTTGGTGGATCGTACTATCCCCATGCTTCCCGAAGTTTTGTCTAATGATATTTGTAGTCTAAACCCTGGCGAAGAAAAACTGACTTTTTCGGCTGTCTTTGAAATGAACAGCCATGGCAAAATACTCTCGCGCTGGTTTGGTAAAACTATTATTAAATCGGACAAAAGATTTACTTATGAGTTAGCCCAAGAAACCATCAATGCCGGCCAAGGAGAATTTTACAAAGAATTAAAAACCCTGGATGAGATAGCCAAGAAACTCCGCAAAGAAAAAACGTTGCATGGCGCAATTGATTTTGAGCAGGACGAAGTAGCTTTTGACCTTGACCTCACGGGCAAGCCAATCCGAATATACAAAAAGCAAAGACTTGATGCCCACAAGCTCGTCGAAGAGTATATGCTTTTAGCCAACAAGGAAGTAGCAGAATTCATTTACAAAGCCTACAAGCGAACCAACTCCGACAGTCCGTTTATTTATAGAATCCACGATTTACCAGACCAAGACAAGATCAACTCCTTGAGTATTTTTGTCAAAGCCCTTGGTTATGATTTAGTAATTGAAAAGAAGAAAAATATCAGAGCAATTGATTTGCAAAACCTATTTAAACAAATTGAAGGTAAAGCGGAAGAATCAATGATCAAAACCGCCGCTGTCCGTTCTATGGCCAAAGCCATCTATTCCACCAAAAATATTGGCCACTTTGGTCTAGCTTTTGAGTTTTACACCCACTTCACTTCCCCGATTCGCCGTTATCCCGACCTCCTCGTTCACCGCTTACTAGAAAAGCACCTCAAAGATGAAAGACTGCCAAAAAGCGAATGGATAAAATACGAAAAAATTTCTGCCGATGCGACCGAAAAGGAAATCCGCGCTGCCGAAGCCGAAAGAGATTCCAAAAAATATAAGCAGATAGAATTTATGCAGGATAAAGTCGGTCAGATTTTTGAAGGAACCATCACTGGTGTGACTGACTGGGGCGTATATGTGGAAGAAAAAAATACCCGAGCTGAAGGTATGGTCAAAGTACGCGACCTGGGTGACGACTATTATATTCTAGACAAAAATAATTATTGCTTAATAGGCGAAAAAACCAAAAGAAAGTTTAGCCTTGGTGACCAGGTAAAATTCAAAGTCACTTCCGCCGACCTAGAAAAAAGAGCGATCGATTGTATCTTAATATAAATCAGCATAGAAAAAAGGCCACTCGCAGGAGTGGCCTTTCTATATTCATTTTCATTAATATCACCTGACAGGCGAGAGTCTAACTCGTTTTTGAAGATCTGGTCCAACCAGACATTTCGAGATTTCATTCAAAAATTTAACATGAGTTCTGCTCTCTGGATGAGTGTGCTTTATCACTACCACATCCAAATCAGGTACCTTTTTGCCTACCTCGAGCTTGCGGCAGACAAAGGTGAGTTTTGTGGTTGTGAGCATTTCTCCCAATCCACATTTATTCACCCAGTGAATCACCGAATGACAGATAATCGTAAAAAACGAATCTGACGGATTGTAGCCATAACACTCTATGTCAACTTTCATTTAGTCCTCCTCGTTAGGTTGTCAATGAATTTTCTACTGTTTACCAATCTAATTAAAAAGATAACACAAAAAATATAATTGACAAGTAACTGGCAGATTGTAACTGACCTTCTATTTAGTAGTCATTGCGAGAAGTCGGCGACGAAGCAATCCAGGCCTTAATACAAAAATACTTCTGGTTTGCTTCGCTTGCACCCGCCAGTGTGATGAAGCATCAACTCGCAAAGACAAAAGAGAGTATAGTCTTCCCTATTCAATCTCAAAGATTTTTTGTTTGGAGGACTGACCAGTGACCAACCTGACTCGAGACGGTGCCGTATCAAAATACTCTGCCAAGGCGCGAATAATCGCCTCATTAGCCTTCCCTGCTACTGGAGCCTCCTTCACTGAAACCCTGTAAGTGACTAATTTTGTTTTTTCACTGCCCGCCATATTCAAATCGAGAGCTGGCTGTTCTACCCGCTCGACTTTTTCTATTTTTGCCTTGGTCTTAGCTTTCACAATTATCTTCATAATCAAATACTAACACACTAAAATTAAATTTTACAAACCTTTAATCTATGGTAAGGTATAAAAAGATTTACGTACAAGAAGGAGGCTACAATGCCTAAGAAAGTAAAAGAGGTGCTAAGCAAGGAACGGATTCAGGTTGAGGAAACATTGAGGTTGTTTTCTAAACTTCAATACGACAAGGTTCAGGCGCTTTTGAAGATTATCGGAACGATGCATTTGATAATCAGCACGAGTGCTATCGAATCGCGACAGCAGAAAAGGAGTATGCTGTTTCAGGAGGTCGCCACAAAAATCGACAAGACCACAAAAGCTGACGAGTTGATGAAAAATCTCGAAGATCTCTGGAAAATTTAATTCTCCAATATAGTCAAAAAATCGCCACGATTGGATATCGTGGCTTTTTTATACATCAGTAGTTTTCTCATCGTGCTCCTTTTCTATCTCCCGATCTAAAATATTGTTCCACACGCTCAAGTGCCTGGTGAGTGGATTCGCAAAAACACCAATAGAAAACAAAAACAAAAGAATCAGTGCCATCCAGCCCACATTTACTGGGTTTTTAATTACAAAAATTATCGCGTAGAAAAATAAATACCAAACTATGACCTCAATAATCCAAGAAAAAAAGTTTTTTGACATGGTCTTTGTTCATTAAAAACTATTAAATGAAACCGACCTTTCTTATCTAAAGTCTATACCTCTAAAATTTTAAAAGCAAGAATCTGAAAAAATGAAACATTAGGTCAAAAAAGTAAGAAGTAAAACTTGTCATTGCGAGCGCAGCGAAGCAATCCAGCACTTAATATAAAATAATAAAGTATATCTCTTATAGATAAGCAAATATCACAAATCCCCGGCATCGAATTGATACCGGGGACACAATTTACACAGTTATTGCTTCTTTTCGTTGAAAGACCTTTTCCATCGCACCCCTTACTTCATCCCGACTGTAAGGTTTTTCCAGAATGTCGATGATACGTAATTCTAGTTTCTTTTCATCGGATATTTCTGGCGGCCAACCCGTCGTGAGGATGACTCTCATATTGTACTGGTAGACTTTACCAGTTTCCACAAGATTCAAACCGCTCATATCCGGTAATCCAATATCAGTGATGAGCAAATCATACTGATTTCTCCTCAGAAGGACTAGTGCCTCCTGACCACTACCAGCAAAGTTAGAGAATGAAACCATTTTCTTCATCAGTATTTCCGATGCATTCCTTAAATATTCTTCATCTTCTACCCACAGAACGCGGATATCAAAGATATTCATAAGACTCCTTTCCTAAGTAAATTGTTTATACGATCTTCTAAAACTATATCCTATTTCTCTGTTTTGTCAACATACTTATACACAGCCTTGAAATAGGCCAGATTTTAACTAAAGGAATAACAAGTCTCGATCCAAATCATCGGAATCAGTTCCCACTTTTTTCTTCTTCAGTGCATTATGAGTCGAACCTAGGTAAACCACACGTTTACCAAACTTTTCTTCCAGGGAGTCTAGTTGCTTGTGCACCTGCTCAAATTTCTGTGCTCTGTCCGAACCGCCAAACAAGTCACCTTGCGAGACAGAGTCCGAAACCAAATCTTGCAGGGTTACACCGGTAGTCCGATATAGCACACCTCGCTTATGGACTTCACCAAACTTTTTCTGTACCAAAGAAATTATAATCTCCGGAGCGTTGGTTGGTGCGGACAAAGAAAAAGAACAAACTGAATATTCAAAATTTTGGCTCTTTAGAAAAAAGGAGACTTTTTTCGGCACCAATTTATAATGCCGAGCTTTTCGGCAGGCCTCCTCAATATTTTTTGATAGTTGAGACAAAAGGAAAATCCGATCATTGGTCGCTGGATGGAAAGTGCGCGTCTTCTGCACGGAAGAGTAAACGGTCTTCGGTTCGGTGTCGATTTTCATCAAATATTCACCGCAAAGCTCCCGCCACAGCATCTCATACGGCTTGGATAAATTGTTCCTAATCCAAATCAGGTCCTTGTTCGTAAAATCAAGGGCGGTATTTATCCCCCGTTTTTTTAGAAACTCGGCGGTCCGTGGACCGATACCCCAAATTTTTTCAATCGGTGTTTTACCAAGAAAAACTGGCGCTGTCTCTTTGGTAATAACCGTCAAACCATTTGGCTTCACATATTTCGAAGCGACCTTGGCGAGGACCTTGCTCGGTGCTAAACCAATAGATACTGATAGGCGAAGCTCGGTCATTATCTCTTTTTTGATTCGCTCCGCCATTTCTCGATAAGTCAGTTTGAGTGGACCTTCGAGACCAGTCAAATCCGCAAAACATTCATCGATACTGTATTCCTCCACATCATCCGCGTAGCGACGCACAATATCAAACATCATTCCCGAATATTTCGCGTAAGCCGCATAATCACCAGGTAAGACAATCACCTGCGGAAACTTTTTCTTTATCATATAAATAGACATTCCCCGCGTTACACCTAGTGCCTTGGCTTCATAAGACAGAGCGGAAGCGATTCCCCGTTCTTCACCCGTCACCACCGGCTTGCCTAGTAATTTTGGATTCTTGGCCATCTCCACGCCCACAAAAAAAGCATCCCCGTCCATATGGAGAATGATTTTCTCAGCTTTCAACTTTAAACTTTTACCTCGGATAGAATCATCCATTCGCCCATTATATCAGAAAGTGAACCAACGTTCACTAGCTAGTTCCTTGCCTCAGCACCGGCAGCACGTACAGATTTTGCCAATTGCTTTTTTTGAACTATACAGAAAGGAGCGCAACGGAAAGTTACATTTTCACTACCAATTATCAAATCTTAATCTTTATCAAATCTCATTCGCCTCTAGAGGCGAATGTTCTAGAGGTAGTCTAGAGGTAATTTATAGGGATAAAAATATTTTTTTAATTAATTCTGGTGGATTAGCAGAAAGAGAATAGATTACAAATGGATTATCTGGGTGTCTGACCAAAATTCCCCTTTTTACCAAAAGCAAAAGATGTTTGGATGTGGCTTTAAACGAGATCTTGAGACTATCGGAAATTTCCCCTACTGAAGCAGATTTTCTCTTTTTGAGAAACTTTAAAATACCGAGCCGGTTTTCGTCAGCTACAATTTTTAATTCCCGACTCAAGGTCTGTAGTGTTTGTATTTGTGTTGGCGTTGGTGTAAGTGTTGATGTAGGTATTTGTTTTAGTGTTGGCGTTTGCGTTGGTGTTTCTTTTGGTGTCTGCCGTTGTGTTGGCAATTGTTCATTATTTTTCATCTCCCCATCATACCACCATTCGCCTCTAGAGGCGAATGGTGGTGAAGAATAGAAAGGTGGTGAGGAAGAAAAAAGGGGTGAAGAGGAGGATGGTCGTATGGTAGAGATGGTGGTGAAAAAGAAAAAAGTGGTGAAGAGGTAAAATGAATTTTATAAACATATATGTAAAAGAAAGACCCGGCTGTATGCTCAGCCAGGTCTCACCTCAAAATCTTCCTTTTATTATTTTACACTTGGTTCAGAAGCGACGTACATGGGGCTACAGACACAACGCGTATCTGTACAATAGTTAGCGCCCTCTTTTACAGCGATGTTCACCTTGCGATTCTGCCGATGACAGTGCATCGGACCCGATCGATGACGACGTTCAATCCGACCCCGGTGTCCGCATTTCTTGGCCATATAGCTCTCCCTATTTGGTTTGGTTATTTAAGTAAAATAATATCTCTTGCTATTCCATATTCAGATTAATATATGTCCCCTAAAATGTAAAGACAGCCATTGGCTATTTATCTCTGTTCATTTCGGCGAACACTCTTAAATACTTCCCAGGTCATATATATTTTCTGACCGCAATCATCGCAATGGATCACCGGTCCGCCCGTCGGCTTCCCCTCCTTATCCACCCCGTCCCACAACCCCTCTCGGTCAAAGTTTATATGTTCACAGTTTTTGTTTGTTTCGATCATAAATTTATTTTAACTCAATATTTATAATATATTATCTCAATAATTAAATACTTCTCATATTTTCCTGGGCTTTTTTAGGATTCGTAGCAAAATAAATAAATCCTTTATATTCAGGATCGTAAATCATCATAATTCCACCATCTAAATCAAATTTGGTACAAACATCCACTAATGACGTCAGAGTCACTAGTGATGTATCTGACCGAATAGTCCTTTTAATTTCATTAATATAAGGTCTATTTTCGTTGAAATCTATCTTTTGAGGACGATAAACAGGGTGTATATATTCAGATAGTCTTTTATATGACCGCACATAAATAGAATCCGAGTCTACCGCTTTAAACTTATCTCTTATATTTTTTTCAGGTTCGTAATCTTTCAATAATCCAGTAAAATAATCGTTCATTTTTTCTGCTTCCAGCGTAGTTTCTTCTAAAGAATTAAATTTATCAGTAAGTTTTTTTACTGAGGTTAATTTAAAATTTTTTGCTCTATTTTCGGTGTCCTCTTTATATATATACTGCAAATTAATCGAGGTTTCAAGAATACAGCGTGAAAGTTTAGCACATCCCTCAAAATCATTTTTTATTATTAGAGTATCAATAGACTCAAACGTACTTAATAATTCTTCCATAGAAAATTTAGTTACATCAAAAATATCGTCAGGTATTAAGGTTTTCTTATCTTCTAATTGCTTAAGATGATCTTTGAGCAGATCTTTAATTGCTGAAAATTTAGTTTTCTTTTTAAATAAATCGAACATAATCTTATTTTTTTAAATAATTATTATTATAACCCTTAAAATATTAAAATAGTGTCTAACATTTTTTACACATAAGAGATTATCCTATTTACTATTTAATTTTTGAGGCTGTTATTTTATTATCCTTTCGTGCGTCAACCAAAACATAATTTTTATCATCAACTAAATTGTACTCACTAAGAATCCCTAATACTTTTTGATGTTCCTCAAATGTAAAGAAAACTATAACCCATATACCTTTATCTGTTTTGTTAACTTCTTTGTATTTTTCTAGCTGATTAATGATATTTTTTTTCAAACTACTACTACTCGCAAGTTTGAACTCAATGACTGTCTTATCCTTTCTTCCCTGAGAAACAACGAAATCTGGCTCACCAAGTCCATTGCAAGATTCTCTATTTAGATCACTTTCTGATCCACACCATACAAACCAAAACATTCTCTGTATCCAGTCTTCGCTTGCCGGTTTATCTCCTTCATAAAAATTTTTATAATTGTCATGTAATTCAACACATTCTTTAAAATACAGAACTCTTTCATACGATTCCTCATAGGAAGTTGGTTTTCTTTTATTAGTATTGACGGTTTGTGCAAAATTTGAAAACTGGTTTTCAAAAAAGGCTTCTGTATTAGAAACATAACCTTCACTTAAGATTTTAGCTTGATCTCCCTTGTCCTCTTTTATCTTTATGTAAACATCGATTGTCTGAGGAAACTGTCGCACAGTCTCGATAACAGCCTTAGTTCTTGTTTCCTGGGTTTGATAACTATCTACTTTATTTGTTCTTTTATTTATTTTTGTCTTTTCATTTTCTCTAAGCTTCTGACTGAAATACCTAGAGAGCTGTTCCCTAAGAGAATCGTCGCTCATCGCGAGAGGTATTTCATCGAAATCTCTAATGAAATCAGACTTATTTATCCAAGTATCATTTTTAGTAAGGAGATCTTTTGGTGTAAGTAAGATATAGTCTCCATTATATTTAGGTAGAATAAACACCTTGGGTTTCCAAACTTGATTTGCGTGATCAAACTCAGCCCTCTTTATTGTAAAACTACCAGTCTTACTTTTATCTATATACTTTTTTGTAAATACTTCGGTTTTTTCTGCTAAAAATCCATGGATCAGATTTGTAGTAAAATCACTAACCGAATCCTTGCCGACCCTATCAGCTATCAGTGTTAATTTTTCCAAATGGTAAGATTTTTTACCAGATCCAAAATCAGTAAACAGTTCATTAAAATTAGAATTCAATGCTGTTGCAAATTTTCTTCCAAGGCCATGCCCGCCATTACCAATGTAAGAAAAGCCGAACCAATTTTGTTTTACTTCTGGGAAACGATAATACGTACTTATTGTAGATTCGGGTATCTTTGAACTGTTGTATTGAGAAGATAAACCTTTTAGAAAAGAAAGATAATCGATAATACTTTTATGAAGCTTTTGATAATCTTTATTAGAGTTATAAAACAAATGAAAGGGGTCTATAAAAAGAGGTAGGTCAGATATTAGAGAAATATTAAAAAAACCCTCTTTATCAAGATCTTCTTTCTTTACAGAAAAATACTTACTAAATTTTATTCGCGGGTCATTTTTCATTAATTATTCTTCTCTGTCTAAAACTCTAGCAACAACACCTTGAACACTAATCTCTTCATTATCGGTAAATCTCAATGGCTCATGTTTAGGATTAGTTGAACAAGGTTTCAATATAACAGCTTCACCTTCTCTGTGATATTCCTTTATTGTAGCGTCATCACCTATTAATGCTACAACCTTGCTACCAATTTCTGGGTGATAATTTTTTACACACAAAACTAAATCTCCATCATTTATTCCAGCGTTATTCATAGAATCTCCGGTCACTCTTAAAACAAAATATTTTGATCCACCAGAAAGATAATCTTTTCTGACTGGTACTGTCTCCTCTGGGATTGAATTGGCTACCATTAACTCACCGCAACCAACAGATTCATATAGTGGTAAATTGACCATAGCACCAGTGTACGGTGATACAATATTTTTCTTTACACTAATTTCTTCTTTTTTAGTAATTGTGTTATTCTTTACTCTATTTTTAAAATACTCTTCAGTTTCCTTATCTACAAAATATACATAGCATCCCTTCATTCCGCGAGTCATCAAAGTTCTATAGGTATTTTTAATAATATCATCTGCTTTCTTTTTTGTTATCTCTGGATCAATCTTCAATTCTTTCCCATATCCCTTTAGTGAAGCATCAGTCTTTGCTCGTTTATTTGGATTCGTAATAACCTTTCGATTTCTAACAACGAAATCATTCCCTACAATAACACCAACATAATCAACCTCAAGACCTTGGCAGGTATGAATACAACCAATTTCATTCACAGATTCAGGAGCAATAATCCAAATATTGCCATCACTAGCCAAATTCCACTTCATAGCAAAATCGTATTCAGGAAAAACTATATCGCTCAGATTTTGGTCATTTTTACTTACCCAATTCCAACAGTATCCAGCAACTAATCTAGCCTTATTGTTTAATTTATTTTTTTCAAAAATAATATCTTTTAGCTCATTCGGTGAACTAATAACTTTAAAGTCATAATCAATACCTTCTAATGTAGTATTGGCAGTCTCTTCTATATCAAGAACATTATCAAGCCATGATAAATAACCATCAGATCCATTGCAACGAAACTGCGACTCTAGTTTTAAATTTGTTACTTTTGCTCCAATTTTGTTAGCCCATTTTTCAATTTCTTCCTTTCTTCCAATATCGTGCCATGTAACTTTTTGGTCTTCATCAATAAAAAAAATTGCACACTTTGCCGAATCAATAATCTCCTTAATTTGGTTCTCCCCAAGATTTTTAAACATCCCTGATTTAGCATTTAATCTATGAGCTTCATCTACAATTAATGCATCAAAAATGTTCTCTTTTGCTCCAACAAAAGAACCTGACCCTGTAAAAAAATTAGTTATCTCAGATTTTTTAAAAGTTCCCGTTAGCTTTGCTTCAAAAACACCTCGAGGTGCAGCATTCTTTGTAACATATTGTGTATTAAGACCTAACTTAGTAATAGCGACTAAAAGATTAATGGCCACTACAGATTTTCCAGTACCAGGACCTCCTTCAACTATTAGAATATTTTTATTTACGCTCGATGATTTCTTTGTTAGAGAAAGTGCTGTTTCATAAACAATTTTTTGTTCATCGATAAGAATAAACTCCATATTACCCTTGAGCATAGAACTCAAACTATCAGCAAGGTTTTTTGATGGCCGAATTTCTCCGTTATCAATCCTATATAAAGTATTTCTCTTTTCACCACGTTTGACAAATTTTGCAATAAAATCCTGAAGTTTTTCTTTATCACCTTTACAAAAAGATGGTGCTTTATCTAAATACTCTATATAAAAAGGACTTAAAATAACTTCTTTGTCAATATGATTATGTAAATAAGCACAGGGCTCTAAACCAATCTTTTCCTCGTAAACAGTTGCATTAAAACCATGAAGAAGAGCCGAGTATGACCACGCTTGATATGAAGGATGGGGTTCTTCGCGTGGTCCACTTTTGAATCGAGTCAAAACCACACCATCCTTATCTGTTTTTTGAATATCAGTCCACTGTTTAAGTTCGATAATAACAACTTTTTCTTTACCCTCTAAATCCTCCCCGGTAACTATAAAATCAATCCGGTTTTTTGTTCTTGGAATACTATATTCAATAGCAATACCAGAATCATCAGGAATCTTATTCGTTTGCATAACCTTATACATAGCGTCGCCAAGAGAATTTTTCCATGAATTATATTCGCTACTACCAATTTGAATATCTATGTTAAGTTTTTCTTTCACTTTCAGTCTAACAATATCCTCAATACCATTTGAAGCATCATGCAAAAAACCTGACTTTGTAGATTGATATACTATCATCCCTTAAAGTTTATTATATTTAGTATGCTTACCTTTTGCCTTTTCTACAGAATATTTTTGTTCGTTTTTCTCCATTTTCTTTTCAAAAGATTTTACAACATCAATATTTAGATCATGACTCATAAGAAGGACCCAGTACAAAACGTCGGCAAGTTCGTCACCAACTTCCTCCTTGTGTTCAACAATATATTTATCCATCTCCTCCTTATTTTTCCACTGAAAATGCTCCATAACTTCACCAGCCTCTAAAACAAGAGAAATGGCTAGATCTTTTGCATTATGAAACTGTTTCCAGTCTCGAGCATCTCTAAAATCTACGATTCTTTTTGTTAACTCATTTAAGCTTTTCATAAATTAAATAGTATCACAAGATAGGAGAAAAAGCAGGTATAATTAAGTTAAATTAGAATAAATACTCTCCTATCAACAAACCCCAACTATAGCACACTAAACTATTACTTCAGTGCGTTTAGCGTGGACGCTGGCCAAAAGCATACCTAGACCGAGCACGACGACAATGGCGGAAATTATGAGAGCGGTACTGGGACCAAAATATTGCCAAAGTATACCTCCAATCACACCGGAAAATATTGCACCAAAACCAACGACGCTATTGAATACTCCGTAAGCGGTCCCCCTTTTGTCTTCCGTAGTATTTTGTGCCACAAAAGCTCGGCCATTGGAGTCGGTGCAAGCCGAAAATATACCTAGAATCGCAAAAGCAAAACCAAGGGTTAGAGCTGAGACAGAAGTTCCGATAAGAATATATGAAAGCATCAGAACCACATAACCAAAAAAGATAACTTTATAAGTCCCTACTTTGTCCGCCACCTTTCCGGCAAAATATGAAATCGCCATATTAGTGACATTGTATATCATATAGAACAAAGGGATGGAGGCGATCACGAGACCAATCGAGGTCGTCTTGAGCAGGAGAACTGCCACCGGCATACTACCGACAGAAAGAATAAATATTGCTAAAATATATATTTTAAATGAACGAGGAAAACCCCAAAACTCGGAAAAGGAAAATGCCCGCTTGCCATTTTGCGTACCGGTATAAATCACTTCTTTGACAAAAATAATGGAAGCGATAGCCACCAAACCCAAAAGAAAAGCGATGATAAAAATTGCATTAAAATTGCCTGGCCATTTTAAAAGAATAAAATAAGCGGCCAACGGTCCAAGTATTCCGCCCAGATTGTCCATGGCTCGATGGTAGCCAAATGAACCGCCAGTTTCGTGCTTACCTGCGGAAACTGAAATTATCACATCGCGCGGAGCCTCCCTCACCCCCTTGCCGATTCGGTCAATGATGCGCAAGCCGAGCACCGGGGCTACCGCTCCCGCAAACATATAAAACGGTCTAACTATTACTGATAAAGTATAACCAAAAAAAATAAATATTCGCCGACGGTTTATTCGATCCGACAGATTGCCGGAATAAATTTTTAGAAAATTGGCAGCACCATCGGCCACGCCTTCTACAAGCCCTAGCGAAGCGGCACCCGTTTTCAAAACCGAGGCGAAAAAAGCCGGGAAGGAAGCCAAAATCATTTCATTGGAAAGATCATTGAAAAAACTGGTTATTCCAAGCATAAAAATATTTCGGTTTAAACCGAGGAAGCGCTTCCCGTCAACGTTGTTTTTTAATGGTTCCATTTTATGTGCGGATCTATTTTAATTTATATCTCAGAGCGGTGCCACTAAAGGACTTACCGTCGTTATAAGGAACATAGTAAATATATTCACCGTCAGAGACAGAATATTTGTAACCTTTTGTTGCTAGACCACTTGTCGCCCCAGCATCATAAGCGCTCCAACTAGTTTTGGATTTAAAATCACCCTGAGTGTCGTACCTCAACGCTTTGGCATGAAATTGACTTTCTTCATAACTATAAGGAATAAAGTAAACATATCTTCCATCAAATTCCCCACCAACATATCCGCGCGTATCGAGCCCATCTGTGCCCTGAGCATCGTAGACATCCCAACTTGAAGAAGTTTTGAAATCTTTTTCGGTATTATATCTTAAAACCAATCCATGAGAGCCTTCCTTGTCTCTAAAAGGAACAAAATAAATATATTTGCCGTCATAAACCGCTCCTTTGTAACCCACGGTGTTCTCGCCCCCAGTAAGAGAGGCGTCGTAAGCGTTCCAGCTAGATGAATCCGTAAAACTTTTTCTAGTATCATATCTTAAGACTCTTCCATGAAAACCTTTTCCATCATTAAAGGGGACAAAATAAATATAATCTCCAGCCAAAACTGTTCCATAGTAACCTTTTGTATCTAATCCACTAGTAAGAGAAGCATCATAAACTTTCCAACTCAATGGATCTTTGAAACCACCTTTGGTATCAAATCTCAATACTTTTGCGTGAGCAAATGGTTCATAACCAAATGGGGTGAAATAAATATATTGACCTTTGACTACGGCTCCGTCATAACCAAATCCTGCCCCAACTGCTTTGGCATCATAAGCGCTCCAGCTGGAACTTGAAGTAAAGCTTCCTTGAGTATCAAAACGGAGGACTCTAGCGTGTCTGGTGGTTTCCACAGAAAATGGAACATAATATACATACCTTCCATCATATACCGCTCCAGCATAACCCCTAGTATCCAAACCATCCACAGAGCCAGCATCATAGCTCTGCCAACTCGAAGCTAAAGCGAAACTCTTTTCAGTATCATAGCGTAAAACTATGCCGTGGAACTTTGCTGTTCGGCAGGGCGCATAGTAGACATATCTCCCGTCAAAAGTTGCCCCAAAATATCCCTTGGTAATTAATCCGCCAATATTTCCTGCGTTGAAAGCCTCCCAATTAGCTTTATTCTTAAATTCATTTATTTCTGTAGAGATAAACTCAGTCTTTGTTGAAGTTGCTTTATTCTGCGACTCTTCACTGGGAGTGTTTGTGACAATACCCACAGTTTCAGAAATCAGTTTGGCCGTCTTGGTTGATTCAATTGGTTTATTTGATCCAACTGTTTCCTCTGTGTGTGTCACCGGTCTTTCATTTACAAAATTCTTTTTTAGCGTATAAATTCGGAAAAAAAATAAAATAAGAGCCACGATTGCCAAAAAGATTATAATAATGATAACTTTTATATGATTTCTCATGGTCCTAAAATTATATCACTATTTAAACTTTACCGAAATTTCGAGAGCGTCGTCAAATTCGGGCAGGCCAGATGGGTTATCTTTTTTTAGGATTAGAGAACCAGTGGTGCCGTAGCTTGGCTTGGTAAAATTCAAAGTAGCAGTAAAAGGGACGAAATCTGTAGTCATCCAGTCGCCTTCGGCCTGGGCAATACCCTGAGCGATAATCAAACCATCCCAATCAGTCAAAAATATCGGGAAACTGGCCTCAAAAAACCAACCACCTTTGGCTTCACCTTTTATCACTATAGGACTAGAAATTTCCGTGTTGGCGAGCGGATTAGTAACAAAAATATTGTTGTTAGCCATCTCACCTTCAAAATCCTTTACCCATTCACCTATCTGGTTGGTTTTAGGATCATAATGAACCCAGACACTTTTACCCATTGATGGTGGTGTGGTCATCGGTTCATCGGCTCTTCGCTCGGCAAAGTTATAAACCGCTCGCCCATCAAAAATATTTATATTTTGTGGGGCTATCCTGTCACCCAAAAACATTGTTTCAGTTGGTTTGTAAGTGTCGTTTATACTCATCACCAACACTGCATAATAGAAAGTTCCACTACCTCCTGGGTTGTTTTGGAGCAAAAGGGCGGCATCAGCGGTTCTACCATCACCATTTAGATCACCATAGACTGGCTCACCAAATATTTGCAAAGTATTCTTAAGGGCTGAATCCGGACCGTATTTGTTTTCTGCTTTACCATCTTTTAGAGTAAAGGTTTCTCCCGCGACAACATAAGTCGCATCTTTTACATCAGATAAGTTTTGGTGAGGTGTGCTCTGCCAGTATCCAATGATAAAAATCATTAACAGTATGCCGACTACAAATAAAGCAATTATTCCGTAGACAAAAACTTTAAATTGAAAAATGGTGCTTTTTATAAAACCCTGCGCCTTTTCAGTAAGTACTTCTTTTATATAATTTTTATATTCTTCCATGTTGTTTTCTTTTTAAAATCATTTCCATTTCTGGAATTACATTACCACTTTTCATTCGAAGCTTCTCATCTTGAATTCGCCGTCCTGTATCAGTAAAACCAAATTTTTTGTAAAATTCTAAAGCGTTTTTATTATACACAGCAAGCTCTACATAAACATCTTTACCAGAATCTAAATATTTTTGAGCTTCTTGCCATAATAAAGAACCGATACCTTTTCCTTGGTTCTCAGGAAGGATATATATAGCCTGTAATTGGTTTCTATCATCTTTTACTATTACACGACAAACTCCCACCACCTTAATACCTTCTTTAGCTATCAGAAAAGTTTCTCCTTTTGGTGGATTCTTGATTGTATCCACCTTACTACCCTTCATCCTTTGGTGCCTTTTTTCTATATGATCCAAAATATCATCCACGGTAATCCCGTACTCCGCATTAGGATAAGTAGCCAACCAGGTCTTATCAAAAACTTCGCCGATTTGCTTATTTCTTCTTTTGGGAATAATAACTTTTATTTTAGGCATAAAATTATTTATTATAATTGACTGGATTGCTTCGTTACACTCGCAATGACAAACAAAATAAAATTTAGTGTGTGGATTTAATCATTTTTATAATCTCCGTAAATTTTGGAACGTTGAAATGGCCATTTTTACTCTTATAAATAACTATTTTGGCCTTTGGTAGTTTCTCACGATATTTCTCGGCGTGATACACAGGCACACAGACGTCATCCTTGGAAAACAGCATTGTGAGGTTTGGAGAATTTTTTTGGATTAAAGATAAGTCAGACTTCAATTTAAAACCGCCAGTCAAATCTTCATCTGAGTGGGTACCATCATAAGGGGCACAAACCAAAAAAGTCGCTAATATTTTCTTAGGAAACTTATTCTCGGACAAATATTGAGCGAGAAAGATTCCGCCGAGCGAACAGCCGATTAAAATAATATTTTTATCTAATTCCGGTATATATCGTTCAAAATTAATTTTCCATTCTTCATACTTGGCATTATCTTGCATTGGCATACGCGGACGTATAACCTGATAATTTTTACCGAGTTCTTTTTCTAGGTAGTCCCCCGCCCAATTCACTCTTTTTTCAATTGAGACCTTCCTTGTTTTTAAATATTTCAAATAATCCTTTTGATTTTTAAAAGTCATCCCTCCATGGATTATTATTACTTGTTGTTTCTTTTTCATTTCTAAATTGTAGCATAAAAAAGAGCGGCGGACACAGGAAGTGTCCGCCGTTATAATCTAAACTTCACCACCAAGCTCGCGAATTCTCTCTCTTGCCCAAGATCTTCGCTCAGAACTGCAAGTGTTGTTGAGAGCATTTTTGGCCTCATCAATAGTCGAGCATATACTTAACCACTTTTTGAAAGCCAAATCCGAACGATCTCGACTACATGTCTCATTAAAAGCCTGCTTAGCTTGATCTGTTGTTGAGCAACTATCTACCCACTCTTGAAAGGCATCGTCTGCTTTTTCACCAAAACTATCAAAGAACCTTTTTCTTGCATCTTCCCTATTATGTTCAGATGTGCTACTACGCGATGTACTATAGATTAAGGTTCTTGGTATATATATTCTACTAGAAGGAACACGCGCCATAAAATCATCAATCTGACTCATAACTCACCCCCTTTTTAAAAAAGAGGCCCCCAATACAAATTGAGGACCTCCTATTTTTCATTTGACTCACTTAATCAGAGAATCAAAAGCAGGAAAATTCGACAACTGAGCGTCGACTTCCTGGTTGAAACGGTTATAGGTCTGCACGTGGCGACCACTGCCATTTTCAACCGACTGATCAGCGATTGATCCGCAACCAAAAGGAGTCTCATGTGCGTGAAAATTACTTCCTTTTACTCCGGAAATAATTGTATCATCGCTTGCCGGTACACTAAAAAGGTCATCGTTCATCTTAATCACCTCCTTTATAATTACTTAACTAACTACCTGTAGAACTTCTTGTTGAATTTATCCCTAAGTTCCGTAATCCTGTCTCCTGAATTACTCCAGTTATCCCATTCAACTCCATCGCAATAATTTTCAGGATCTTCTTCCTTCTTCTTATCAAGTTTTTCCTCTAACCTCACTCTTCTTTCCACTTCTTTTTCTATCTCCTTTTCTGCCTCTTCTTTTTCCTTCCTACAATCATCACAGATAATCCAGTTGTCACCCAATACGTGAGTATCATAGCCCTGGTCTTTCTCACATATTTTACACTTAACACGAAGTGGTGATTTAAAATATAAACCGGACAATTCTTCGTTTGTCATACGACGATGTTCAATAGCCATTTGTGCCTCCTATTGTTGGGGTATATTTACTACCTTTCAAAGGACTCTTTATCTACTAGCAGAATAGCCTATTAAAATAATACTGTCTGAAAAAAGAGTTATTTTGTGCAAATGTAGTGTGTATATCCTAATTTGCTTTTATTTTAGGCCGTGTTATGGTATAGGTAAATATGACATTTTTGGCGACAAAACTATGATTTCTGAGAAATTACAAAAAATCGGTCTGAACGACAAGGAAGCGAGAATCTACACTTCCCTTTTAGAATTGGGCGAAACAAACGTTCAAAGACTGTCAAAAAAGTCTAAAATAAAAAGAACAACTATATATAATGTTATTGATTCCCTAAAAGATAGAGGTTTGGTTTCTACAGTTCTAAAAAACAAAAGAAAATATTATGTTGCTTCTGATCCAAGAGAACTGGAATTCAAATTAGAAGCGCAAAAACTTGCTCTGAAAAATTTGATGCCTGAGCTTTTATCTATTACCAATTTAATTGATAAAAAACCAAAAATAAAATATTTTGAAGGTGAGGAAGGCTTGAAAGAAATATATCTCGATACCCTCAACTATCCCGATAGGCCTCTCTGGGCTTGGGTGACTGGTGAAATATTTCAAGTTTTAGATGATAGTTTTGTTCAATCTTATCTTGATAATAGAGTTAAAAAGGAAATATTGGCTTATGTTATTGCACCTAAAAACAAAATACTGGAGCAATACAAAAGCCAGGATAATAAATATTTAAGGCAAACCAGACTTGAAACAAACCCTGATTATTCGATAGAAGTCGAAATAGACCTATATGGTGGTAATAAAATTGGTATTATGGCTTTTAAAGAGAAAATTGGTCTAATTGTAGAAAGCCAAAAGATTTACAACACTCTAAAAAGTATATTCGATGTTAGTTGGAATAATTTAAGATAAAAAAGAGCGGCGGACACAGGAAGTGTCCGCCGCGATGCTTTAAAAACTAAACCCACTTATAACCACCGAGTTCCTTCATTCTGATTGAAGCCAACCTCTCAAGGTCGTGGTTTGAGGAGGCGTTGTAGGCTTCATGAGCCTGATCAGGTGTCTGGCAGAGCTCGAGCCAGCGTTTGAACGCATTTTTACGGCGTTCCGGATGTGAGGTGATGAGAAAAGCTTCCGAAGCTTCGGCTGGTGTCGAGCAAAGTACCAGCCAATCTGCAAAAGCTTGTGACTCCTCAGCTGAACCAGCGGGAGCCGTCTTATAAATCGTTTTTAGCTGATTCTTACTTTTGACCTCATTTGTAGCGAGCATGACTACCTCCTTTTCTAAATAGGTTAATATTTACGAAACAAAGACCAAAGTGGGCTGTAATAATAGTAGTATTAATATTGTTTTTTGTAAACAAGAAAAAATAACTAGATTACTTTACTAAAATAGTCCACTGTATTATTTCGTCCGAGCATTGATTAGAACTTCTTTCATATCATGGGAAAATTCGGTCATAAAAGGAATAAGACCGATAATATTTAGTAACCAACTCAGGATTAAAATCGCTAAAATCAAACCGATCAAATAACCAACTGCTCGCCAGAGGCCCTGAACAAACATCTCCCAGCGGGTTGGCTGTAGGATTTTTTGAATATCCTTTAAAGTGTTTTCGATATTTTCTAACTTTTGATCTCGATTATTTTCTTCCATTTTTTTTGATTAATTAACTGGATTGCTTCGTTCCACTCGCAATGACAAATGAATAAAATTTAGTGTGCGGATGAATTTAACTGGATTGCTTCGTTCCACTAGCACCCGCCGGTGTGATGAAGCATCAGCAATGACAGACACTGGATTCCCGCCTTCGCGGGAATGACAGTATGATTATGAACAAATGACAAACTACACAACTACTTTGCTACTTGTACTGCTTCCTCGAATTGAATTGATAAAAGCTTCGACACACCATCCGAGCCCATAGTCACACCGTAAATAATACCAGCACGAGACATAGTCTCGCGATTATGGGTAACTAAAATAAGCTGTGAATACTTGGAAAGTTCGGCAATCATATCACCATATTTTTTAGAGTTGGCTTCATCCAAAGCCGCATCGGTCTCGTCTAAAATAATAAACGGTGGAGGATTTACCTGTGACATAGCAAAAAGTAGAGCAATAGAAGTCAAAGCTCGCTCACCACCGGAGAGCATCATGAGACCCTTGATCTTTTTCTTAGGTAAACTCACTTCTATATCAATTCCCTCTTCGGACTCCTCTTCTTCTCGTGGCTCATCCATATTTTCTGTCTCCAAAATCGACATATCGGTATCACTTCTCTTTTTCTTCACCTCTCGAATAACGGATAATTTTGCGGTTCCACCACCAAACATCTTACAGAAAAAGTCTTGGAATTGAGTATTGATTTTTTCTACACCAATTTTGAATTCAGTTGTAAGTTTGTCGTTCAACTCTTTTATTAAATTTAGCAAGGATTCAGAAGAAGTATGGAGATCGACTAATTCTTTCTCCAAAAAAGCATCGCGTTCACTGACCTCGCGGAATTCCTTTAGCACCTCGTCTGACGAGCCAATACCGGCATCCTCCAAACGGATTTTTATCTTTTCAATATTTTTTCGGCGTTCTTCTTGATGGAAACGCTCTTCAGCAACAATTTCCAAAACTAAATCTTTATAACGCACAGCATCTAGACCTACGAGCACGCCCGCTTCCGTGAGCTCTTGCTTTAGATTATTTTCATCGGTCTGCAAGCGCTCTTCTCTATTTTGTAGAGAAGACAATTTGATACTAATCTCGTTTTGCTCGGCCATAATTCTAAACACTGCTTTTTCGGCATCACGGTTGGAGTCCTTTTCCTTTTCAATTTCGTCTTTAACGGCATTATACTTGGCAGTAAAATCTGTCTCTTTGTCTTTTAGTTCAACCAGTTCAGCATCTACTTCACCTTTTTTCTGGCGTAGAGAGGAAATCTCTTGCTCAATCTCCTTTTGAGAATTATCATTTTCGGCTGTCTTATTTTTATCAATAAATTCTCGTAATAAGGCTTTTATCTTATTTAAAACTACTTTAATAGCCGAAATATCCTCACTAGCCGAGCCTTCATCTAGATGACCAGAGACGAGCTTAATCATACTTTCAACAGCACTCAAATCTACCTTTTTTGCCTCAGCCGAAGAGGCCGCTTGCTGCTGCTTTTTGTATTGTCGGTCGAGATAATTGATTTCTCCCTCGATTCGGCCGATTTCACGCACAAGCAAATCTTTGGACAATCTGGTCTCCCGCAGGCTAGCTTCGAGCGACATCACCTCATCACTTTTTACATCTTTACTTTCAGATTTCTGTAAAATCTCTTTGGCATGTTTTAGCTCTTGTTCCAAACGATGAAGTTCGGCCAAAGGAACTCTTTTTTCTTCTGCTAAATTAGCTTTTTCATTTTTTATATAATCATCCTCACGTTTGAAATATTCCAAATAAAAATTCTTTAGCTGATCACGCATCTCTATCGTCTTTTCAATCTTTTCCACTTGTTTCTTTAGGAATTTCAAATGTGGAGCGATTTCCCGACGGAGGGATTCTACTTGCTTAATATTTTCTTCAGTCTTCTCGAGCTTTCTTTCACTGTCTTCTTTTTTGTAATGATAAATTTTTAAACCTAAAGCATCTTCGATCATCTCGCGGCGCTCTTTGATATTGGCATTCAAAATCTTGTCTGCTTCACCCTGAGAAATAATGTGGTGACCAGAAGCTCCGATATGGGCGGAAGCGAGAAGCTCGATAATATCTTTGAGGCGAACAGCGGAGCCATTGATAAAATACTCACTCACAGAATCGCGGTGGATTACACGTTCGATAGAAACTTCATCAAAATCAAGGTTAAAAATTCGGCGAGTATTATCAAAAACGACTTTAGCAGAAGCACGATTGGCGCGTGGAGCATCCTTGCCACCATTAAAAATCAAATCTTCAACTCTTTTTCCGCGAAGGGATTTTATGGATTGCTCTCCAAGCACAAAACGAAAAGCCTCAGCCACATTGGATTTTCCTGAGCCGTTTGGACCGACAATAGATGAAATTGGTGTATTAAAATTGAGCTGTGCTTTTTTAGCAAATGATTTAAAGCCGACTAGTTCAATACTTTTCAACATGAGACTATTCTAACAGATATTAAATATTTTTAAAATAGAGTTTAGAGCCACTTTTTGACTTCCAAAGCTTTCTTGGCGGCCACTTGTTCTGCCTCTTGCTTGGACATACCTGAACCCTCGGCAATCAGTTCCTTGCCCAAATATACTCCAATAGTAAAACGCTTGTCATGATCAGGACCCTCCTCTTTTAGACTTTTGTATAATGGAGTTTGGCCATCTTTTTCCTGAGCTTTTTCTTGAAATTTACTCTTGGCATCAATCCAGCTTTGATCAGCCACAATTTTATCTATCAAATGGAAGAGGTTTTTGGAAATAAAATATTTAGCTGAATCATAACCCTGGTCAAGATAAATCGCTCCGATGATTGCTTCGATAGTGTTGGCTAAAATATATTGTCGCGCTTTGCCAGTATCTTTTGCTTCACCTTTGGAGAGTAGGAGAAAATCATTGACTCCGATTTTTTGAGCGACTTCAGACAAAGTAATCGCATTTACGAGGGACGCTCGGTAGGCGGTCAAATCCCCTTCATTGCTATCTGGATATTTTTCAAACAAATATTCGGTCACCATGAGTTCAAGTACAGCATCACCGAGAAATTCTAGGCGCTCATTGTGTGAAGATTCTGAACCGCGATTTTCATTTAAATATGAACGATGCGTAAAAGCACGTCGAAGAAGCTCCTTGTTCTTAAAGGTAATACCAGAAAGTTCTTCAAACTTCTTAAAATCTGGGTTATTTTTCTTAGTCATTTATCCGTTAAAGTTTTTACTAATAAAAAAGTTAGATAGGACCTTCTTGATATGATTACGACCATATCTTGTTTTCATATATACTTCTCTATTATAAGCGTCGTGGCTATTAATATACGCTTCGTAATATACTAACACAAAAGGAACTCTTTTTGCAGTTGAACTAACTTTTTTTGCATTATGCAATTTTAGTCTGTTTTTGAGGTCTGTAGTGCAACCAGTGTATAAATCACCATCTTTCTTACTTTGAAGCACATAGACGTATTGCATAATGTGTTAGTAAAAATTTTTTCGGATGAATCTTACTTAGTTTTTCTCAGAAATCAAGGAAACTGCCTTGGTAATAAAAGGGAGGATATCGCCATAAGTTTTAATATCTTGAAGATCGGTCAGTTTAAACCAGCGGGCTTCGTCCAAACCACCGTTGTCTTTTTCTAGCTCGAGCTCTTTGTAATCAGCCTTGGCCAAAAAATACATCACTTGCTTGCGAATCTTGCCTTTCTCGGGGTGGTTGGCGACGTATTCGTTGCGGCCAATTTCGTCCATAACTTCGACATCCAAACCAATCTCTTCTTTAATTTCTCTCTTTGTGCCTTCCTGTTCGTTTTCGTCTGCTTCGAGTCGCCCTTTTGAAAGAGTCCAATAACCAAAAACATCGTGGACTAAAGCGAGATAGTAATCATCATCTTTTTTTGAATAAACAATCGCTCCACCGAGTTTCTCGATTGGCATTTGTTCATATGGAATATCAGGAATAGCTTTTCTTTTCTTTTTTGAGACAGCATCCTTGTCTGGCTCGCCAAGCTCTTTGTAGACAGAACCGAGCACACCGTTTACGAATTTGCTACTTTTCTCACCACCGTAATTTTTTGATAATTCTATCGCTTCGTTGATAGCCACTTTAGCTGGCACTTCTTTTGAATCAGCAAAAAGAAGCTCGTAGAGCCCGATACGCAAAATATTTCGATCGATAATAGAGATTTTATCCAATGGCCAGTCAGGGGCAGCTTTTGTAATAACGAGATCAATTTCAGTCCTCTTACTCAAGACACCATTTAGTAATGTCCGAACAAAAGCAATATCGATAACGTCATTGGCAAATTCACCAGCGTTACGCAAAAGTATCTCCTCGGCTTCGGTTTGAGGATAATTCCTAAAATCGAGCTCAAAGAGCGACTGTAAAACTATTGATCTTGCAATGTGCCTATTTGCCATTTAAATAACTTTTTAATTAAAATAACCTAGGACAAGTATACACTAAATAAACAAAAAAAGAAATAGTGGGTGTCCCAAAACTAATACAAAACTTTAAAAATACAACGGTGTCATTCCCGTGAAGACGGGAATCTAGTTCTGGTTCTCTGGATTCCCGTCTTCACGGGAATGACAGACAAAAACACAAAGAACCAGTCATTGCGAGGAGTCTCCCGACGAAGCAATCCAGATTTTAATAATTAATTCCTGGATTGCTTCGGTTGCACCCGCCGGTGTGATGAAGCATCAACTCGCAATGACTAATGGCGAAAACAAAAAACCCACCGAGCGGTGGATTTGTCTGATTATTTTGCTTCGGCTTTGGTCTGAGCTTTGAGCTTCTTTTCTTTCTTGATAGTTTTAGCCATAACATCGATGACGACCCGGCCGTTGTATTTACCACAATTAGTACAGACCTTGTGACTCAATCTCTTAGCATTACAATCAGGACAGACAGAAAGACTCTGCGCTGTAAGAGCGTGATGTGATCTAGTTGTTCCTCTCTGGGAACGATTATGTCGCATTCGATTTACCATGAGAAGCATATTAACTTATTTCAAATAAAAATGCAAGGAAATACAGAGTTGTATTCAACGATAGTATTTCCGCCGTCCCGCACCAATTTCACATTAAAACAAGAAAAATATAAGCTCATCATTTACATTACAAAACCTTAAAACAAGACAAACATACCTCTTAAAAATTTGGTGCTGGGGCAAGAAACTATAGTACAAAATTCCAAACGTAGAGGACCAAGTCCTAAAACAAAGGACGCTGTCATTGAGAGGAATCTCACGACAAAGCAATCTAGATTTTAATAACTAATTGCTGGATTGCTTCGCTTGCACCCGCCGGCGTGATGGAGCATCACACTCGCAAAGACAGCAGAAAATATCCGTATAAAAAAATAACCGCCGTTTGTGTGTGCAAACGGCGGTCCCTAAAGAACTCCTCCAATTATTCGAACTTGATCATTTTACCCTTCGAAGTCATAGCTTCCAGACTCCTGGGGTCCTCGAGAATCGAACGGTAGTTGTCATAAGCCTTCTGGCTTGTCGACGCAAAACGCTCGATTGTTTTATACAGAACGGCACGATGAAACGGCTGACCTCTTTCGAGCATCCGTTTCCAGAGTTCCCCGGCTTCGACAAATTCTGGTACCCCCAGAAGCTCGTCGGGTCCATCCCATTTCTCCTCAGTCCGAAGCTTGCAAACGCTCTCCTGATTGAGAGAGATGAGAAAAACGCATTTATCATGCCACTCACTTCCCTTACCAGGATCACCAGGCACCCGGCAAACCAAGAAAGGTTCGGGTTCGCCCTTGTCACCGAAAGCATCAAGAGATTTGAAATCAAATCCCTCAGTGTTGTCTGGTGTCTTCGAGAGTTCGCGATACATACCGTTGGATGCCGTCATCCACCGTGATTCGCTTTTCTCGCCGGTTTCCGTCGGAAATTTCCAGGATGAAAATGGTCGGCGATCGGCGCTGGACTTTGTATAATAAAGTACCAGTGCTTCAAACTTACCACCAGGCAACCCACGAACTATCACCATAGTCGCTGCATGACTATTCATAAACTACTCCTTTTCTATTCGAACATTGATGTAAAAGGGTCTCTACACAATATAGAAATCCATACTTATTCGTTAACAAGTATACTCCTAAAAGGTACTTTTGTCAAGTCTATTAGGATATTCCTAAAAAAGACTTGCGATGTATTTCTAAAACACCCTTATTTTTCAAGGCTTTATAGTGCTCTCTGGTGCCATAACCCTTATGTTTTTCGAATCCATAACCTATGTATTTCTTGGATAATTTGATCATTAACCTGTCTCGGGCTACTTTTGCCACTATTGAAGAAAGAGCGATAGCTAATTCCTTTTCATCCCCTTTTATAATAGTTTTTTGGTTTACATATTCAATCGGTGCACGAAGTCCACCATCTAAAAGCACCTGGCAAGTTTTGGGATTTAAATTTAAATTTTTTAGTGAGTTGGCTAGAGATTTTTTTATAGCAAAAACTATTCCTTTTTGATCAATCACTTTGTTGCTCTCAAAAGAAACTTTATAAATAATATTTCCCTGTTTTTTTTCTTCTTCAATTTTTTCCAGCCACTTCAACCTCTGAATATGAGAAAGTTTTTTTGAATCTCTAAAGTTAGCAAAATTTTTTGCTTTAAAACCATTCTTCAAACGCAGGGCGCAAACCGCCACTGGCCCAGCAAGTGGACCTCGCCCAACTTCATCGATACCGACAATATCTTTGCTTTTTTTTGCTACCATATTTCAATTGTATGACATTTGTTATTATAAAAAAAGCCCGCGTCACTGTGGTGTGACGCGGGTGCTCTATAGCTTGGGAAGATTAGCTCACCTTGCGCAGACAGAAATCTCCCTTTGCCGCTCTTTCCAGAATTGATTCAACCTCGCTCAGTCTGGTGACAATTACTTCCGGCTGCACTCCCGGTATTGCCCGGCTGCCCCCATCCATAATTTCAACCTTCACATGGCGACGGTTAAAACTTTTGCCTGAAGGACAGGATTTCTGACTGAAGCGACTTTTGGCCGAAACCAAGACCCGCACATTGTGCTTATAGTGTATGGCTGTGACCATAAACCGGAGATGCTGACCTGGGCCCCGCTCACGAAGAGAATCAAAACCTAAGCGATCAAAACACAGACGGACATCATTTCTTTTTACCATCTATAACCTCCTTCTTTTGTACTGTTACTTACACTCTTGTCTAACAGCAGTTAAACAAGCCCGCAGTAATATAACAATATTAAATATAGCTGTCAATAGATTTAGTTTTTCCCTTTTGCTCGCCACTCCTCGATTTTGGCGTGATTACCAGACAACAAAACAGGTGGTACTTTGTATTTTTTACCTTTATAGACAAGAACTTCTGGTCGAGTATACATCTCGGAACTAGAAACTCGCTCTTCTTCACGAGAATCAAAATTACCAAGAACACCTTCGATTTGTCGTGAAATACAATCGGCAATAATCATCGCTGGTAATTCCCCACCGGTCAGCACAAACGGACCAACTGAGATTTCCTCAGCTTTAAATATTTTAATAACCCTTGAATCTATACCCTCATAACGTCCGCAAATAATAATAATATCGGTATACTTTTTTGCAGTTACTTTGGCATAAGTGGTATCAAACTGTTTTCCACTTGGACTCAAAAAAATAATTTTTACTTTTGATTTTACCGCTTTTGATTTTTTCAAAGCTGCTTCTACCGCCTTTAAAACTGGTTCAGCTTGCATCACCATACCTGGTCCGCCACCATAAGGCTTGTCATCTACTCGAAGGTAAGGTTTCTGATAGGTTTTATCCACCTTCGCTCTTCTTGCAGAAGCTTCGGTTGGACAAGCATAATCACGCGGATTGTAAAAACTAAATTTGATTTTCTTCTCTTTTTGAGCGCGCGCTAAAATAGATTCATTTATATATGAATCAAAAGCTGCTGGAAATAAAGTTATGACGTGAAAATTCATTTATTGATTTAAACACATAATAATAAAGAAAACAATATTAAAAATATGGCAGAAAAAAAGCCCGAACATCGGAGTCCGGGCTTTAATATCTTTTAAGACTTATCAGGTCTCTGTTGTGGCTAGGCCGCCTTTTCATACTTCTTTCCAATCGTGTGACCATTTGCGCAGACATCATCCCCGTCTGCGAAATAACCTCCGCAGATACTGCAGCGACAGCCGCTGAAAACCTCGCAGGTTTGCTCTGTCGTTTCTGGCACCAAACAGACTTTTCTCGCCGCTACCGTGACGGTACCATTGAGAAGCCCACACACCACTCGTTCGCCACCAATTTTATCACACACACTTTCCAACTGCTCTCTTGTCAGCATTTCATACCTGTTCATCTTACCTCCTATTATTTCAGTTTCTCACAGCCTGTGAATTAAAGGGCGTACGACCATCCACAATACAGTCGTAGCCAGAAATCCTCAATAAATAAGAACTTTTGGCTACAACCGTGTCTTAAAAAATATCTTGGTAAAGAACAAACTTACTATTTATTATATGGTAAATGTTTTTTAATATTGTGTCAAATATAAATTATTCAAATAAAACCGCCAAGGAAAGTGTTAACTCCCCTTGGCGGCATAATACTAATTCGAGAACAGATACACCTACTCGGCGGTCAGCTCCACATTCGGAAACATTTTTAAAGCTTCCCCAGTGTTACTAGCCATACCAGCAAGATACAGCGCCTGAGCAGCCGCACCAGCCTGAGTTGCCAACCCAGCAAAAGGCGGTACAACTACTTTATTACTGTAATTTTCCAACGCCTTCAATATAGCGGCATTCTCAGCAAACCCGCCAACAATAGCAACTTCATGAGGAATCGATGTCCCCAGTGCTAATGCCGCTTTTGATAAACCTGCTCGGCAACTGAAAGCGATAGTGTTTGCCATCGCGGCCAAAGCTAGGCCAAGATCTCCTTTCACCATTTCCAACGCCAACTTAGCGAAGTCGTCGGGTTTTTGTGACAAGATCTCTTGATTAAAAATATATCTGTCTACAATTACCTGATCAAGATTAGCCAGAGCTAACTCCGCTGCACTTTCATAACTCATCTTGCCGTTGATATTTTTCAACGCTTTATAATGCGGCCCATGCATCCCGATATTCGAGATGGCAGACGTCGCATCGTTGGGCATTGCTTCGAAGACAAGACCAGCATCATATGTGCGCTCAGATGCCACATCTGTTTCGCTAACTATTTTGCAGATTCCATACCAGGAACCAGTCCACACACCCCACGACAAACCAGTACTTGCCAGAACTGTTCTAGCTAGCGCCGAGTCGTGAGTGCAGGGCACCACTGACACACCATTACCTATTTCCAAAAGTTGGCTGGAGGAAAACTCCGACCAAATTGGAGCAAACTGGCTACAATGTGACTTATCAAAATAGCGGTTAACCAATTTTGATGTTGGAACTCCGGCACCTTGATTGTGTAGCATTACCTTGTCGTGACCCTTTTGGCCACTCAATTTCCAGGTAATCCAGTCAGCTAACGGAATCACTTTTAAATACCCTTCATAGTAAAGGATGTTTTGACGCCAATAGCGGCTATTAAACACCATCTGGTAAAACTCTGGATGAACGTGTCCCATAAGACGAGACCATTCATACTTTGAAATACCAGAATCACTTATCAGCTTTTGAGCATATTCTGATGGCACTGATCGATAATGCAAAACCTTGCCAACAACTTTGTCTTCATACATATGGACCACATCCGCGCCCCACATAGCTGAAGAAATAATCGTGCCTGGAGTGGCCAGTGTACTGGACCCCTTTCTTTAGACACCATTCTTGTTAGCTAAAGTATAACTCTGGGCGCTCAAAAGTGCAAATTGAACCGGCGACATTTTAAGAGCCGAATGAATCCTAGAATTATTGTAACGATAA
>Ga0247840_10001400_pt1 | contig 47415 bp, 42 predicted proteins | sample LaCruzMarch2015__FD_192404 | JGI IMG/M metagenome (GOLD analysis project Ga0247840, IMG submission 192404) | Freshwater microbial communities from meromictic Lake La Cruz, Castile-La Mancha, Spain - LaCruzMarch2015_17m | ecosystem: Environmental > Aquatic > Freshwater > Lake | place: Spain... | reverse complement strand
GATCTCAATCATTTGCGGTTTGATTCGGGCGTGATCAATTCGGCGCGGCTGCGGCCTGATCTTTTGCCCCGGCTGGTACCGACCGGGACGAAAATCGGGGCGACGGCGGAAGGTGTTTCCATCTTTTCTGCACCGGGCGACAATCAAGCCAGCATTCTCGGCTCCGTGCGCGACGTTAAAAAATCACTTCTTGTCAATATCGGCACCGGTGGTCAGATTTCGGCATGGCTGCCCGCGTGCCGGCGAATCGCCGGACTTGATCTGCGTCCTTTCCCGGGCGGCGGATATATTGCCGTGGGCGCATCGCTGTGCGGTGGCAAGGCGTATGCTTTGCTGGAACAGTTTTTCAGGGAGGTGTGTGTCCGGTTTGCCGGTTGTGCGCCCAAGGATTTCTATTTGATTATGAACAAACTGGATGCCGCGGTGGAACCGCTCCGTGTTGACACGCGTTTTTCCGGCACGCGGCTGGATGCTTCAATCCGGGGGACGATTGCCGGAATTTCAATGAGCAATTTCACGCCCGGCCATCTGGTGGATGGATTTCTCAGGGGCATAGTCGGTGAACTAAACGCATTTTATCATTTAATGCCGCCCAAGACCCGTCGGCAAGTGAGCGTGCTTGTCGGTTCGGGCAATGGTATCCGCCTTAACCGCCGGTTGCGCGCCATTGTGGAACGGGTTTTTGGTATGCGCGTTAACATTGCCTCCCAATGCGAAGAGGCGGCGACCGGCGCCGCGCTGACGGCCGCGGTTGGATCGGGTTTTTTTAAAAGTTATTTTGAAGCCGGGAAAGTAATAAAGTATCAATAACCGGATCCCATGTCCCTATAATTTCACCGTAATTAATCTTTTGCCGGTATTTGTATTTGCCTGAGCGCCTCATAGAGAACGATGGCCGCGGCCGTGGCCAGATTAAGCGAGCGGACGTGACCGCTCCGAATCGGAATTCCGAGAACATTGCCGGGGTAGGCCGAGAGCAGGTCATCCGGCAGTCCGCGGCTTTCATTTCCGAAAATGAGGTAATCCCCCGGCCGGTATGAAACCGAAGTATATGTTTTGCTGCCACTGGTGCTGAACAGAAAAAAGCGTTTTCCTGATATCTCCGGCATAAATTGTTCCAGGGCAGAATGCTGGTGCAAATCAACGGATGCCCAGTAATCCAACCCGGCTCTGCGCAGGGCCGGGTTATTCAACCGGAAACCGGTCTGTCCGACAAGATGCAGAGATGTTCCCGTGGCCGCGCATAGCCGCGCAATATTGCCGGTATTGGGCGGGATTTCAGGTTCAATTAAAGCGATGTTGAATGAAGGATCCGGCCAAACGAAGGGCAGGTCATAACGGCGGCGATGATCTTTTTCCATACTTTTCATAAGATAACAGATTATGGAGAAAACCAGATAAAAAAAAGTCTGACATTATTTTGATTGCCAAGCAAATGGCTTTTCACTAAATTATCACGAATTGCTAAACGGGAATTCCTTGTCAAACAATGAACGTCAAGGATATCAATCTATCGCCTGCGGAACTTCATGCCATTCTTGAGCATCAGCGCGTCATGACGCTGGCTCAAGGTTATGAAGTTTCGCTTGAAACGGCAATTGAAGACTTTATGAGTCATTGCCGCGAAGATTGGATGCATGAAAAACAGCACCAAGACAGTGTTGACCAGATTCAGGAGATTGAAAAACATAAATATTTCCGTTCTATTGAAGAACAACACGACATTGGCAAAAAAGCGGCCGCCGAGGAATGGTGCGTAAAATACGCGCATCTTTGGAGGGCGGAGCGCGAATCGCTCGAGCGTAACGGATTTTTGCAGGCCAAGGTCACGTTGCAAGCCGAAAAAGGACTGCATCTTCAGCCGGCGGCGACTCTTGCCAAGCTGGCGCAGAAATACAACTGTGATGTATATCTGCACCATAAAAAAATTGACTATTGTAATTTTGTTCTGCAAGGCAAGAAATATTTGAACGTCAAGTCGGTTTTAGGCCTGCTATCGGTAACCGCCGCCATGGGAGATGCGTTGGAGATCATCAGCTCTGGGCCTCAGGCCAAAGATGCATTGGAAGAGATTGCAAAATATATTAATGAGACCTTTCAATCGCAGGATATTGAAGGTGTGGCTGGAATTGAACCATAGTTATTGACTGCAAAATGAAGGTATAAAGCTGGAGAAGGGAAATCAGATCGTATGAATGAAACTGGTCAAAATAATGCTGGTCTCGAACAGCAGGAAAATATTTCGGCGATTCAGGCGGTCATGCTTTTCCTAAAAAAACAAAGCGTTTTTCTCTATCTTATCAGTGCGGGGTTTGTTTTGGCCGCGCTTGTATTTGTTTTTTACACCGTCAAAACCAACCGTGACAATGAACAGGCAGCGCGTCTTCTTGGCATTGCCCAGACATCAAAACAATTTGAGGAATTATTCAGGCAGTATCCGCAATCGTCCGCCGCTCCTGCGGCATTATTGGCATTGGCTTCATCCAGCTTTTCGGCCGGCGACTATGATTCCGCGTTGGGGCATTACGGTGAATTCATCGCAAAATATCCCAGGCATTCCATGCTGTCCGCGGCGGAATTGGGCATAGTGATGTGTTCCGAGGCGCGGGGTGAGATGGAAAAAGCTTTAGCAGGGTTTGATGCTTTTTTGCAGGGATATCCCAATAGCTATTTGACGCCGCAGGCGTTGTTCGGCAAGGCGCGCTGTCTGCAGGCAACAGGGAAATTACCCGAAGCCAGGATCGTCTACGAAAATTTTATTGCAGCTTATCCCGAAAGCAAATGGCGGCAACAAGCCGAATCGGCTCTGCAAGCGCTTGACCGTCAAATGCGCCTGCAGGTACCGGCGGGTAAAAGAAGTAATTAAGTGTAGGAATCTAATTGGACGTGCCAAGCACGGGACTGTCATTCCCGACCTGGTCGGGAATCCAGTGAATTTGATTTTATGCTTATTCTGGATTCCCGCTTCTCGCCTGGGCGACTTGTCCACCATAGCCTTGGCGACGGAGGAAGCGCTCCCTGTTTCGCCAGAGCGCTACGCGAGGGTAAGTCGGCGGAGCCAGGTCGCGGGAATGATATACTGAACAATGCGCTTCAAAACGAATTTGCCATTATCTGTCGGGTTTATCAGTCTTGGATGCGCGAAAAACCTGGTGGACTCCGAAGTGATTGCGGACGATCTGCTTCAGGCCGGATTCAAACTGGCCGGGACGCCGGAAGGGTCGGATATATTAATCATCAACACCTGTGCTTTTATTGCTGATGCCAAAAAGGAGGCAATAGACGCAATCCTCAATGCCTGTGCTTTGAAGCAGAAAGGAAAATCAATTTTGATTATTGTTGCCGGCTGCCTGCCACAGCGTTACCGGCATGATCTTCAATCGCTTTTTCCGGATGTGGATGCCTTCGTCGGCATTGATCAGGTAACCAAGGTGTCATCGGTTATCCGGCATTTATTAAAAGGCAAAAATGGAAAACGCAGTATAATGGAAATATCGCGCAATCCGCAGGCGGTTATCAATCCGCCCCCTGACCGGCTTCTCTTCACCGGAGCCCCGTATGCTTATCTCAAGGTTGCCGAAGGATGCGATCACTGGTGTACATATTGCACAATTCCGCAAATTCGCGGCCGATACCGTTCGCGTTCCATCGCGAGCATTGTGAAAGAAGCGGAAGCCCATTTGGGCCGCGGCGTTCGCGAGCTGAATCTCATTGCTCAGGACGTCACATTTTACGGGCATGATCTTGGCGGTAAAAATAATTTATCCAATCTCCTGCGGCAGATCGGCGGAATTGGAGGTAAATTCTGGATTCGTCTCTTGTACGGATACCCTGATCATGTTGGCGATGATTTGCTGTCCGTGATGGCGGAGATTCCGCAGGTTTGCCATTATCTGGATTTGCCCATTCAGCATTGCAATGAAAAAATACTGCGCATGATGGGGCGGGGCGGCAACGAAGATAAATTACGGGCGCTCTTCGGCAGAATTAGAACAATATTACCGGACATAACCTTGCGGACGACTTGTCTTGTCGGTTTCCCGGGCGAAACGGAAAATGATTTCAAATGCCTGGTCAATTTTATTGAAGAAACCGGATTTGACCATCTTGGCGTGTTTGAGTTTTCAGAAGAAGATGGAACGAAAGCCGCAAACCTGCCGCGAAAAGTCGGTCGTCAACTCGCCCGGCAAAGAAAGGATATTATAATGCGCTGTCAGCAGAAAATCGTTGCGCGCAAATTGGCGGAGACAATCGGCGGAATTGAGGAAATATTTATTGAAAAATCAAAAGGCAAGGCAAAGAATGTCTGGCTTGCGCGTTCGCGTCGGCAAGCCCCTGAGATTGACAACGCGGTATATTTAAGAGATCATGCGGGTAAATGCGGTTTAGGAATGTTTGTCAAAGCCAGATATATCAAGGCCAGGGGATATGACTTGGTGGCGGAGGTGGTTAATAATCGAAATTAGAAATTTGAAATTAGCACACGGAATTGGCGTCTCTGGCGCAGCCGGATTTGTTCGCGGCGCGATTTTTACCAATTTCTCCGCACTTGGCGGATCCGCCTCCGGCGGAAAATTTACAGTTTCCAATTTCAGCGTTCCGTGAACGCTTGCAACAATGAAAACGGCAAATCAGATTACGTTGATCCGTCTTTGTCTGGCATTTATCCTGCCGTTCTTTCTGATGTCGGCAATGCCATTCGCAAAGACCACGGGGTTGGCGCTTTTTATTCTGGCGGCCTTGACGGATTATTGGGACGGCGCAATTGCCCGTCGGCATGGTTCCGCAACCATTTTCGGCAAACTGATGGATCCATTGGCGGACAAAGTTCTGATTTGTTCCGCATTTATCTGTTTTACAGCTCAAAATCAGATTGTCCCGGCCTGGATAGTTGTTATCATTATGGCCCGTGAGTTTATGGTGACCGGCATCCGGCTGTTGGCGGCAAACCAGGGGGTGGTTGTTGAAGCCGGCCGCTGGGGGAAGCATAAAACCGTATGGCAGATTGCTGTAATTATTATCATTATTACCGGCGAGGCAATCCGCGATGATTTTTTACCGATGATAATTTTACATCCAAATCTTGATTTATTTTTAAATAAATATAATGCATATTTTGGCTATTTAACCTATGGGATATCGGCATTAGTCGCTTTTTTAACAGTGATTTCAGGTACAGTTTATTTTTGGCAGTGCAGAAAGCTGGTGATGAAAGATGTATAGTCAGGAATGGGAAATAAAACCGCGCGCTCTGGTCTGTAAAATTTGCACAAAGCCTTTTGTCAGCGGGCAGATTTACGTTTCCAGCCTGCGGATCAACGGTTCGGAATATGAACGCTCCGACTGCTGTGAAAACTGCTGGAAACAGATTACTCTCGGCGATGCCTTTAGCGTATGGCGGGGCATATTTCAGGCGGAATCATTGCCGCCGGAGGTTATTAAAAAAGAGACGGCCGAATCGCTCCTGCGGAAATTGATTGAAATAAACGATCCGCAACATCGCAATTCAATTTTTATTTTGGCCGTAATGCTTGAACGCCGGCGCATTCTTGCCGAAAAGGAGGTACAAAAAAAAGATGAGCTTACGATGATTCGGGTTTATGAGCATCGTAAAACCGGAGAAATATTTATTGTGAGCGACCCGATCTTAAGTCTTGACCAGTTGGAGCACGTGCAGGAAGAAGTTTCCGCCTTGCTCTCCGGTTCGGAAGCAATGTCCATTGCGAAGGATAAAAAAGATGTATGATTGGTTGATTGGCGGCGGTAAAATTATTGATGGAACCGGCCGAGAGCCTTTGGCCGCCGATATAGGCATTGAGGGAAACCGCATCGCGGCGATAGGCGATCTGCGCGGTTGGCCGGCGCGCCATGCAATCAACGCTGCAGGTTATTATGTGTGTCCCGGCTTTATTGACGCTCATTCTCATTCCGACACTTTTCTTTTGGCTGAGCCAACATCGCCGAGCAAGATATATCAGGGTGTTACCACGGAAATTGTTGGCAATTGCGGCGCTTCCGCCGCCCCGATAAACAGCAAAACGAATCTGCCATTTGACTGGCAGTTGTTGTCATATCCCGGTCAATGGCAAAGCATGCGCGAATATCTAAAATTGCTTGCAGAATGCCGTCCGGCCGTGAATGTTGTTCCCCTCGTCGGTCACAACCGGATTCGAATCTCCGTAATGGGCTATAAGGATCGTCATTCATCCGTTGATGAGCTTAATAAAATGAAGCGCCTTCTTGAGGAATGTATGGATGACGGCGCATGGGGGTTAAGCACCGGTCTTATTTACCGTCCCGGCAAATATGCTTCCGAAGCTGAAATCACGGAGCTTGCCGCAATCGTCGCGCGCCGCAATGGGATTTACACTACCCACATGCGCAGCGAGAAAAGCAAGGTTCGCGAAGCAGTTGCCGAAACAATTGACTTGGGACGCAGGACCGGGGTTAGAATCCAGATTTCCCATTTAAAGACGGCCGGCGCCAAGAATTGGCAGTTTGTTGATGAATTGCTTTCGACAATCAATAATGCCCGCGCTGACGGAATTGAAGCGGCCGCGGACCGTTACCCTTATATTTTATCGTGTACCGATCTGGATATTTTATTGCCGGATTGGCTGGTCGCGAATGACAAGGCGACTATTCTTAAAGGGCTTAATGAAAAAACAACGCGGGAAAAACTACGGGATGAACTCTCATTCGAACGTTTGCCCTCATACTGGGAAGGTGTTATCGTCGCCACATCAACCGAAGCCAAATGGCGCGGCCGGTCGGTTCGTTCAATCGCAAATGACATGGCAATTGAACCGGCTGAGGCGGTGATAAAGATTCTTGCAAAGGATGAATTGCTGACGCAGGCGTTTTACTCCGGCATGAACGAGGAAAATATGTGGAAAATATATTCAGAGTCATTCGTCATGGTCGGTTCGGACTCTTCCCTGCGCGTGCCGGAGGGGTTGTTCCCGAATGATCATCCCCATCCGCGGGCTTACGGCAGTTTTACAAAATTTTTACATGCCGCGCTTGACGGTAAAACCGTGCCTTTAGGCGAAGCTGTCCGCAAGATGACCTCGCTGGCCGCTGACCACTTCAAAATCAAAGGTCGGGGCCGGTTGGTGGTCGGCAACATGGCCGATATTGTTGTCTTTAATCCTGCCACGGTTAAAGATTTGGCAACGTACGAAAAACCCCATCAACTCTCGATCGGCATTCGAACGGTCATGGTTAACGGCGAACTGGTGATTGCTGAAAATCGTTTGACCGGCAATCGCCCGGGACGGATTCTGTCGCCGGCATGATGTCATGTTTACCGTGCGTTTTACGGATTGTCATTCCCGACCCGATCGGGAATCCAGAAAAAAGGATCATGAATAAAAAATCAGATCTGGATTCCCATTTTCATGGGAATGACAGAAGGGAGAAAAGCGAGATGCGAGATACGCTTCACGAATACCGGCGCGGGTATTCAGAAAACAACAGATAACGCGCCGGCTCATCCTCGTCAATTTTCGGGAAACGGCCGATTGCTTCGTAAAATCGATTGTCATGCATATCATCGTTGACTTTTGAGACTTCGCCCAGAAGGACTTTTCCGTTTTCGCCCCAGAATTTGTGATAAAGGCGGCTTGGCAGAAAAATGCTTTCACCAGGGCGAAGGCGGATGATTCCGCCGGCTTTGACTGTTTTGCGCACGCCATCAATGGAAACGGTTACGGGATTGCCGGAAAACTTGTCGGCTGGCGTGGCTTTAAACAACTGGACGGCGAGAATGCCGCCGCCGCGGTTGATAATATCTTCCGCCTTGTTCCAGTGGAAATGCATGGCGCATATTTGATGATCTTCGCTGATGAGCATTTTTTCGCAATAAGTTTTTTCATAGCGTTTGTCATGATAATGTCCGTTACGGATGGTGAACAGCACCAGTCCCATTTTGTGAAACTTTCCGAGGCCGAAATCGGTGATATCCCAACCGAGCATGCAATCGCGGATTTCATCGGCTTCCGCCCCTTTTCTCTTCCATTCTTGCGGCGTCCAGAAAGCAAATGGCGGAAGGATAAAACCATGGGCTTTGGCAAACGAGATTGACTTGGTGATTAACGCATTGACTTCCGACCGTTTCATTTTATGATCCTCCTTAAATATCAAAATTTAGTCAATTTATTGAATTTGCCGCTCCTGCGCAATATAAACTTGACAGAATTTTGTTTCAAAATATGATTGCATTCCGTTGTAAATTTTAGTTAATTGCTTGTATCTTTAATTTCATACAAAAGGAGCAAGGGATAAATGAAAAAAGAAAGAAAAGAAAGTCTGGCGGCCGGATTGATGTTGATTGCGTTAATGGCGTCTTCAATTAATCTTTTTGCGCAGAGTGCGCCGAAAGAGGAGCAGGAGATTCCTCCCTGGTATATGAGCATTGGCGGCGGTTACATTAAATTTGAGGGCGATGAGGCCGTAAAAGACGGTGGTTTTATTCAGTTGAAGCTGGGTTATGATTATGACCCGCGCTGGTCGTTTGAAGGATCGTTGCTTATTTATCCGAATTTTAATAAAAATGATTATTATGATTATGATTTTGACACGGGCATGCCGATTCTCCGCGATGGGCTGCAGGGCGATTCCACCTGGGGGCTTGGCATAGCCGGAGATGCTCTATTTCACTTGGTTGCGACCGACGACCGGCATTGGGATCCGTATTTAGTGTTGGGTGTCGGCGCGATGTATCTGCGAGTCAGGAACGTCCAGTGGCCGGCTGTTGATCCCAATCTGCGCTTCGGCGCTGGCCTGGCATATCACTTTAATCCGGAATGGGCGGTTCGCTTCGATTTGGTCGAAGCAATGGCGCTCAGCTCGGAACGCGATGCCTTGGAATTCAATTTAATGCCTTCCTTGGGCGTCAACTGGAAATGGGGCGCGCATGTGCCGGCGAAATATGTCGTTTCCGGCGGTCCGCTTGACAGCGATGGCGACGGACTCTCCGATGCGGAAGAACTCCAGCTTGGCACCAACCCGCATAATCCTGACACGGACGGCGACGGCTTGACCGATGGCGAGGAAGTGAAGAAATATCACACCGATCCGTTGAATCCCGACACTGATTACGATGCGCTCACTGACGGGGCCGAGGTATATAACCATAAAACTGATCCGCTGGCGCGGGATACCGACAAGGGCGGCGTGGCCGATGGCCATGAAGTAATTGAAGACAACACCAATCCGCTTGATCCCAGCGATGACCTCTTGCTGTTCACCTTGCATATTGAGTTTGAAACGGACAAGGCCATTATTCGCAGTCAGTATTTTGGCGACTTGAACAAGATTGGCAAGGTTCTTGTGCGCGATCCACAGTCAACCGCGCGGATTGAAGGTCATGCCGACAAGCGCAAGACATCGGCTTATAAGTACAATATGGATCTTTCCGAGCGCAGGGCGAAGGCTGTCGTTACATATCTGAATGAAAAGTTCGGCATTGCGCGCAGTCACATGACGCCGGTTGGCTATGGTTATACCCGTCCGCTGGCGGCCAATGATCCGATCAACGGCAACGAGAAGAACCGGCGCGTGGAGGTTTATATCCGCAAAGGATCTGATCTGCCGGCGGATGCCAAAAAAGAGCAGGTATCGGACAAAACGCAAAAGCCGGAAGCCGCTGGTAAGGCAGATAAGGCAAAATCTGTTCAGCAACCAACGCCTGTTAAGCCCTAGCCCGGTCGTCTAAGCGGGTTAATCGTCGGAGTGCATGGCAAAAAGCATCTGAATTGATTGGACGTGGCAACGTTCGCAGGGGAATGCAATGAGTCGCTCGGTTGCTCTGGATAATATTTGCTTGCGTCCTTCCCCGCGCTGGGGGCATACCGAATACAGCTTGGCATACCACCATGAATATCTGGCCAAACGCGCGGGACTTTCTGCCAATGACCCCGGACTGCTCAAGCGGGCCCATGATCTTTTTCAGTTTGATTTTTGCTGGAACGATAATGGCGGCCTGATTGATTGGGCAAAAACAGGGCGGATCACCGATATGGGCCATGCCAGTTATGCCATTGACGGCAGCGATCAAACTTCCCCGAAGCAATCTCCTTTTACCGCTGTTGAGGAAGTATGGGCATTTGACGCCGTTGGCGAATATGGATTGCCTGATTTTGACGAGCAGGTCAGGGCGTATGAAAGCATTAACCAACAGGCAAGGAAAACCTGTCCGGACCAATTGACCACCGGCGGGTATTACCGTACCATTGTTTCCGGCGCTATTGCCTCTTTCGGCTGGGATATGCTTTTGCTGGCGGCCGCCGACCCGGTCAAAATGGAAAAAGTTTTTGACGGTTTTTTCCGCCGGACGCTTTTTTTCATGCAGGCCTGGGCCAAGACCAGCGCGGAAGTTATTATTCAACACGATGATTTTGTCTGGACTGCGGGGGCGTTCATGAATCCGGATATTTATCGCAAGATAATAATTCCGCGATATGCCGAACTCTGGAAGCATCTTCATGCGGCCGGTAAGAAGGTGCTGTTCTGTTCCGACGGCAATTTTATGGAGTTTGCCGGGGATGTGGCGGAAGCGGGAGCGGACGGCTTTGTTTTTGAGCCTTGCAACGACTTCGATTTCATGGTGAACAATTTCGGGCGGACAAAATGCCTGGTCGGCAGTTTTGTTGATTGCCGCGACCTGACCTTCGGCAAAAAGGATGTTGTCCGCAAATGTATTGACCGGACTTTTGAAAGCCTGGCGCGCTGTAAAGGCGCCATTGTTGCCGTGGGTAATCATCTTCCGCCGAATATCCCGGGCGAGATGATGGATATGTATTTTGAATATCTTCTGCCGCGGCTCACGCGTTAAGTTTTCTCGCCCAGCGCCGCCAGGAAGTTGGTTGTGCTGAAGCCTTCCAGCATGGAAATGAATTCAATCCGTCCTCCCCAGCTTTCCACCAACTGCCTTTCGTTTTGAACTCTTTCCTTGATAAATGAGCCTCCCTTGACGTGGACCGCCGGCCGGATTAAGGCCAGCGTCGGCAAGGGATTATCCCCGGCAAAAGAAAAAGCGGCGGTAACGGGTTTTAGAGCTTTAAGGGCAGAAAGGCGGAATTGAACCGGGAATACCGGGCGTTTTATGCCTTTGTACTGTTTCACCGACTGATCATCGTTGACCAGGACGATCAGCGCGTCGCCCATGCTGCGGGCTGCGGCCAGCAGGAGGGCGTGTCCCGGATGCAATATGTCAAAACAGCCATTGACGGTGACTATTTTTTTATCCGTCAAGTCGGCAATGACCGCGCTGATCGCGCGGCATTCAGAGTCGCCGGCGTTTTGCGATAATGGAAGGTTAATGGGCGTGCGCCCGGAACGGATTGCCTCTTCAATGTCGTTTGTAAAACATCCTTTCAACGGTTCTATGTTAAAAACCGTGTCTGCCAGCGTCCTGGCTGTTTTCTGTAAATTTGTGATGGCGCTCTGGGCCAGACAATCGGCCAGGACAAAAGGCCGGAGGCTTTGCAGTGCCGAAATGACGTCTTTGTGAGTCGGCACAGCAACGGCATCAATGCCGCGCACAAGCGCGAGCAGACGGGCGCGATCGTAAAGGCCGGCGGCGGGCGATGGATCCTTTCCGTTGTCGCCCGGGTCAACCATAGCGCAGACACCGCCAAATTTGCCGGCCGCTTCTGCAATGCATTTTAAACTGCCCGGCTGCAACATGCAAAATGATCCGCCGATTACTGCGCAGGTTGTCCCTTTTTTGGCAAGCAATTTACGCCATTCCATCAATGAACGGATGTTGTCATAAACAGGAGCTTGCAGGCTGGATTTTGTGTTGAGCATAATGAATCAAATTGCCTCGGTCGGGTCTGTGAAAAATTATCTACAACAAACCGATATAATATGCAAATATATTCGCATGGCATGGATAATGCCTCAGTTATGAGGGTAGGTTATGGACTTCCATGCTGTCATTCCCGCGAAAGCGGGAATCCAGCATTGGTTTTTCTGGATTCCCGATCGGGTCGGGAATGACAATCAGCCATCATAACTGAGGGGTTACTGGCATGGACTTCAGGTTTAAGGTATTCGTTTCTTAGGGCATAGCGTCATGTTTGTTTTTCATTATGAGCTTCCGTTGGATGCCGCGCTGGTGATTGCCCAGGTTGTGTCCGGAGATATGACTGTTCATTTGCCGCGCGGAAACAGCCGGGTTTGCCGGATTGATTTTTATTGCCGGTCCCGGGATGATGCCCGCCGGCGCTTGCTTGAGATCAGGCAATATACCAAGGATGAGAAAAAGCCTGTTTTCGCGGCAAGTCCGGTGAAACCCCTGGTGAAAAAAGATTGGGCTAAAATCTGGAAAAAGCAATTTGCTGTGCGGCGGGTTTCCAGGCGGATTATCGTCAAGCCGGCCTGGAAAGCGTATTCCGGCAAGAAAGGTGATTGCATCATTGAGGTTGACCCCGGGATGGCCTTTGGAACCGGCGAGCACGCAACCACAAGGGCCTGCCTGAGTTTGATAGATGAATGTCAAAAAAAATGTCCGGAAGCATCATTTTTTGATGCGGGTTGCGGATCCGGGATTCTCGCGATTGCCGCGGCCAAGCTTGGGTTCAAGCCGGTTGTCGCAATTGACAATGACCCGCTGGCGGTTAAGGCGGCAAAAATAAATTGTGTTCGGAATAATGTGTCCGGCCGGGTTGACTGCCGGACGGCGGATGTCCTGCGTTTCCGTTCGGCCATGAAATACTCCGTAATTGCCGCCAATCTGTTTGCGAACGTCCTTGTCCGTTCCGCCGACAACCTGGTCAGTCTGCTTGACCGGAACGATGATTGCTGCTTGATTCTGGCCGGTGTGCTTGACAAGCAATATCGTCAGGTTGCGCAGGCATTTTACAAGCTACATATGCGGGATACAAAAAAGATCAGAAACGAGGGCTGGGTGACGGCCGTTTTTAAAAGGAGGATGGCATGAAAGTGTATAAAACTGGAGTTATCGCCTTGGGCATGGGTGATTCATGGGCAAAAGCCGCTCACACATTGGACAACACAAAACTCACAATGGTCTATGATCTGAATTTTGAAATGAATCGCCGTATTGATAAGGAATTCTATAAAAATAGCGGTGCTATTATTGCGAAGTGCGAAGATGAAATTTATAAAGCCGGTCTTGATATAATTATTGTCGCTTCCCCCGATCATTTTCACGCCGAACAGAGTATTAAAGCCTTAAAGTCCGGTGCGCATGTTGTCTGTGAAAAGCCGCTTGCTCCTACGGTGGCGGACTGTAAAAGAATTATAAAAGCCGTCAAACAGAGCGGTAAGTTCTTTATGACCGGGCAGGTTTGTCGTTATGCGCCCGGTTTCGTCCTTGCCAAGCGTCTTGTTGATGACGGCCGGATCGGTGAAATTGCTTTCATGGAGAGCGAATATGTCCATGACTATACCCATGCGACGGGGATTGACAATTGGCGTAAAGATCCGAAAATCAAACGCGAAGGCATTATCGGCGGCGGCTGTCATGCTATGGACCTTGTCCGGTGGATGGTCGGCAATCCCAGAGAGGTGTGCTGTTATTCAAATAACAAACTTATGGCAGACTGCGCCTGGCCAACGGCCGACACGGGGATTATCATAGGAAAGTTCCCGAATAATGTCATTGGCAAAATATTTATTTCCGTGGGAGCAAAACGCCCGTATACGATGCGAACGGTCATTTACGGCACAAAAGGCACGATTATATGCGACAACACAAGCGATCATATCCGGATATTTGAACAGAAAAATATCAAGGAAACAGGAAGTAGTTTCGCAACCATTCCGGTGAATATTGCAAGTCATAATGTTACTGAAGAACTGAAGGAATTCGTGTCTTATCTGGATAAGAATAAACAGTCTCCTACCGATGTTTATGAGGGCACAAGAACCGTGGCATTCGGCGAAGCCGCGCTTCGTTCTGCAAAGGCCGGCCAGCCGGTCAAAGTGGAGAAAATATAAGTCAACGGCAGCCAGGATGCATTACCACTTCTTGCGCACGGGAATATTGGCCTTGGCAAGCACTTCCTTGATTTGGCGGATGGTATATTTGCCGGAATGAATGATGCTGGCGATAATGGCCGCATCGGCGCAGCCATCTGTAAAAACGCTGACCAGGTGTTCGGGCTTTCCGGCTCCGCCGGAAGCCACCACGGGAACAGGAACATTCATTGCAATCATTTTCGTAAGAGTCAGTTCGTAGCCGTTGAGCGTACCGTCGGCGTCAACCGAATTGACCACAATTTCGCCCACGCCCAGATCAACCGCCTTTTTGGCCCATTCAAGAGCGTCCAGGCCGGTTTTTTCCCTGAATCCGCGGACGGTGATTTCATACCCGCTTTTGCATCCCTTGCCATCAACTCGCACCGGATCCATTCCCAGGACAATGCATTGCGAGCCGAAGGCCTTTGCGCCTTCCTTGATAATAGACGGATTTTTAACCGCGAGGGAATTGACCGATATTTTCTCGGCTCCCGCCAGGAGGACGCGTTCCATGTCCTTCACCGAGGAGATGCCGCCGCCGACCGCAAATGGAATATGCACGGCACGAGCTACCTCCGCCACCATTGAAAGATCAATTGGCCGCCCCTCGGCCGAGGCGGTTATATCGTAAAAGACAAGCTCATCGCATCCGCCTTCACTGTAGGCAGCGGCCATTTCCACCGGGTCGCCGACGTCAATATTGCCTTGGAAACGAACACCTTTCGTCACTTTTTTGTTTCTGATATCAAGGCACGGTATTATTCTTTTTGTCAGCATGGTTTGGTTGCTTTCTGTTTTGATCCCCTCCGGTGGAGGGGATCATTTGGCTCTGGAATTGGCTTTATTGAATTCATGTTTAAGGGGTCCACCCGCTGAAGTTTTCCAGAAGTTTCAGGCCGATGCGTCCCGATTTTTCCGGATGAAATTGGGTGGCAATCAGGTTGTTTTTGCCGACTATTGCGGCGAATTTGACCCCGGCATATTCGGTTTCACCGATGATTTCTTCCTTTATCGTCGGAACAGCGTAATAGCTGTGAACAAAATAAAATTCGCTTTTGTCTTCAATCCCTTCCAGAACCGGATGTTTTCTCTGGATTGAAACGGCATTCCAGCCGATTTGCGGGACCTTGTCCATGAAATTAGGGGGGGCAAAAGGGGCAAAGCGCTTGACCTTTCCGGAAAGCAGGGAAAGCCCTTTTGTTCCCCCGTCTTCTTCTGAAAAATCAAATATTATCTGGGTGCCGAGGCAGATACCCAGGAAAGGCGTTCCGCGGCCAACGACCGTTTTCAACGCGTTTTCCAAGTGAAAAGCAACTATGTTGCGCCGCGCCGCGCCGGCCGAACCAACGCCCGGAAAGACAACGCGTTTGGCGGCAAGAATTTCGTCCGGTTGATTGGTAATTTTTGCCTCAATGCCGAGATATTCAAACGCAAGCTTGACGCTCGTCAAGTTTCCGGCCTTATAGTCAATAATGGCGATCATGATTTAAAGTAGTCAGAATTCAGAAGTCCCTGGCCGACGATCGGGCAGGCAGGAGTCAGAATCAGAATTCTGTCTTTCTACATTCTGGCTACTGACTTCTGTCTTCTGACTTCTATCTTATGACAAATAATCAACCGCGTTTTGAAAAATTTTCAACCCCAGCCCGTATTTAGGAAGCAAACCATCATTTTTTTGTCTTTGCCACTGGGGATAATTTTCCGGGAAAAGGTAGGCCTCGGGATGGGGCATGAGCCCAAAGACCCGTCCGGTGGGATCGCATAATCCGGCAATGCCGTTCAAGGAACCATTGGGATTATCCGGGAAACGCATGGTCGGTTTGCCTGTTTTTGTGTCAATATAACGGCAAACGACGCAGTGTTCCTTTTCAATCCGGTCCAAAATTGTTTTATCCAAGGTTATGATTTTGCCTTCGCCGTGGCGGACAGGGAGCGGCATTTCTTTCAAACCGCGCGTAAAAACACAGGGGCATTTTGATTCAAAGCCGAGGTTGACCCAAAAGTTCTGGAAAACCCCGCAGTCGTTATGGGTCAGGGTTATTTTGCGGCTGAGATATTCGCCGTCAAATCCCGGCAGAAGCCCCAGTTTGACCATGACCTGAAATCCGTTGCAGACCCCCAAAACAAGATTTCCGTTGCGGATAAAATTGACAATTTCTTCCCTTGCGCGGGAATACAGGCGCAAGGCCAAGACCTGTCCCGAGCCCATGTGGTCGCCGAATGAAAACCCGCCGATAAACATGAGGGCTTTGAATTGTCTAAGCAGATCCGGGCGCTCCAGAAGGTCGTGCAGATGAACTAGCCGCGGACCAGCGCCGGCCATTTCCCACGCATGCCTGGTTTCGGCCTCGCAGTTCGCACCGTATCCCGTAAGAATCAAAATTGGAGGTTTAAGCGCCATGGAGAGTTTCCTTGAAAGCCTTCCTTAACTTATCCAGTCCGACAGAAATAATCCTGCGTTTATTCACGCCTTGAACAACAAGTGTTTTGTCTTTTGTAACCGTGCCCACGCAGGCATGCGGTATATTCTTGAAAATCTCTTCCAGTTTCTTTTTATTTTTCGGCGCCACGGTTACGATAAAACGGCTGTTGGATTCTGAAAAGAGCAGTTCATCATCACGTAAATGTTCATTATGCGGGGCCAAGTTCAAATTTATTCTTGCCCCAAGATTGCCGCCCAGGGAACACAGCGCAAAGCCAACCGCCAACCCGCCGCGGGCAGGGGAATGCGCTGAACGCAGAATTCCGTGTTTAATGGCCTTGCTGAGAGCGGTATAAATACGTTTGCCGAACACAGGATCAACTTTCGGGACATTGCCGTCAGAATAAATGTTCACGGACGACATTCTTCCAAGAATCCGGCTGAAAGCGGATGCGCCGAGTTCATTATGAGTGAACCCAATCACATATATCAAATCACCGGTTTGTTTGAAGTCAAGTGTTACCGCTTTGCGCACGTCGTCAATTTTGGCGATCGTGGAGAAGAGCAAAGTGGGCGGAATTGAGATTTTTCTGCCCCCGCGGGTTGAATCGTTCTTGCAACTGTCCTTTCCGGAAATACAGGGGACACCATAAGCGGTTGTTATCTCGTAAAGCGCCTTGTTGGCGCGTACCAATTGCGCCAGTTTATAGCGGCCATCGGGCGTTTTCTCCGAAAGCACCGGGTCAGGCCAGCAAAAATTGTCCAAGCCGGCCATCCGGTCCATGCGTCCCCCGGCGCCGACAACGCGGCGGATGGCTTCATCAATCACCGATGCGGCCATGTGATAAGCGTCCAAATCGGAATAAAATGGATTGATTCCCTCGGCAAGAACGATGCCCTCATTACTTTTATATTCAACCCGCATGACCGTGGCATCAGCCGGCACGTCGCACATGACGCCGACGAATGGTTTTATAACACTCAGTCCCTTTACCTCACCGTCATATTGACGGCTTTTGAATTCCTTTGAGCAAACGTTCAAGTCAGCCAGCAAATCGCACAGGAGAAAACCGAACGCATGATTGCGGTTGCTTTTATCCGGACGCGCCCGTATAAGCTTGCCCGCCCCGGGCGGAGTCCATTGGGCCTCAAGCTGCAGGATGGGACAGCCATCATAGAGAAAATCCATATCCAAACGGCCAACCAGCCTTTCCTTGTAGCGGATTATGAATGCGGAAGAATCAGTAAAGGTGCCAAGGACAGTTGCCTCAACGTCGCGTCTTTTTGCCAATTCAATGAATGGTTTGACTTTATCTGGAGCGACGGCAAGCGTCATGCGCTCCTGTGCCTCGGAAAGCAATATTTCCCAAGGCTTGAGGCCTTCATATTTTAACGGTGCCTGGCCCAAGTCAAGATCGGCGCCGCCGCTCATGCGTCCCATTTCGCCTACTGAACAGCTTAAGCCCCCGGCGCCGTTATCGGTGATACAGCGGTAAAGGCCAAGGTCGCGGGCTTCCATCAGGAATTCATACATTTTGCGCTGGGTGATAGGGTCACCGATTTGAACCGCCTGTACGGGCGATTTTTCGCGCAGTTCTTCGGATGAAAAAGTGGCGCCGTGAATGCCGTCTTTCCCGATCCGTCCCCCCAACATCAGAATTGCGTCATTCGGGAAAACTTCCTTGCGTTCCGACGGCCGTCCACCGACCTTCACCGGCAGGGTTCCGACCGTGCCGCAAAAGACTAGCGGTTTGCCGAGATAGCGCCCGTCAAATATTTCAAATCCGCGCATCCACGGAATGCCGCTCTGGTTGCCGCCTTCAATCACACCCTGATGGACTCCATCCCTGATCCGGCGCGGATGCATCAGGCCCTTCGGCAAATTCCCCTTGAAGAACGGCGAGCCGAGGCAATAACCCCAGACATTGCAAAGCAGATTGGCGCCCATGCCGGTTCCCATCGGATCGCGGTTCACGCCGACGATCCCGGTCATTGCGCCGCCATAAGGGTCAAGCGCCGAGGGACTGTTGTGCGTCTCAATTTTATAGACCAGATTCAACCGGTCGTTAAACCGGATAATTCCGGCATTATCAGTAAAGACTGACACGAGCCAGTTGATTGATTTGCCGATTTTTTCCGTGGCAGCACGAACATATGTTTTGAACAGGGAATTAATATTTTCAATTTTGCCGTGTTCGTCCGTATATTTAATTTTTGCCGAAAAGATTTTATGACTGCAATGTTCCGACCATGTCTGGGCGATGCATTCAAGTTCAACATCGGTCGGCTGGCCGGGGAGGCCCAGTGCTTTGCGCGCGGACTGGACGTCCGGCTTGCGAAAATAATCACGAATTGCGCGCATTTCTTCCAGGGAGAGCGAAAGAATATTGTCACGGCTGAGCTTAAGCAAATCTTCGTCACTGCCTTGCAAGTCATAATGGCCCACCTCGACCCCTGTTTTTTCGTGAATCGCGGGCACGGTGGCATCAATAGTCGCCTTTGCCCATTCTTTGGCGGAATAAATCGTGATGGTTTGAATCAATTGGTTGGCCAGAAGATTGGACGCCAATTTTTGAGCGTTGATACGTGGCATTCCTTTTGCCCGGATAAAATATTGAGTTGCAGTATAAACCTGGGCGTTTTCGGGAAGAGTGCGGCCAATGATATCCTGCAGGGCAACGCGCGCGGTGTGCCCGACGTTATCGGTAACGCCCGGCTTGTAACCGATTTCAATCAGCCAGTCAAATTTTTCCGGCGCCGGCAGGCGGCCAATCGCCGCCGCTTCAATGACCGGATCGCTGAAAAAACGGCAAACGGACTCAATCTCGGTCTTGGTGATTTCGGCGTCAATTTTGTAGACCGTCCTCGTTTGCGCCGCTTGGATGCGCAGCCCAAGGGTCTTGCGGGCATTGGCAACAACAGCTTCGCCCCGGGCGTCGCGGACGCCGTTTTTAAGACCGATTTCTATTCTATGTGCCATATTTTTCTGAAATATAAGTTCCCGGTTTCACCGTTCAAGGTTTTGGGTTGGATAAATCATGCTCCAACCGTGAACCCAGAATCATGAACCTAAATCATTCCCACTCAATCGTTGCCGGAGGCTTTGAGCTGATGTCATAGACAACGCGGTTAATGCCCTTTACCTCGTTGATTATCCGGCTTGAAATTTCCGCCAAAAGGGTGGACGGCAAACGCGCCCAATCGGCCGTCATTCCGTCCTGGCTGGTGACCGCCCTGAGAACGCATACGTTTTCGTAAGTCCTGAAATCCCCCATGACCCCGACGGTCTTAACCGGCAACAGGACGGCGAAAGCTTGCCATAGTTCATGCGCAAGTTTGTATCCGGAAATTTCTTCCTGAATAATTAAATCGGCTTTTTGCAATATGGCGATGCGGTCGGCGGTTACTTCGCCGAGAATACGCACGGCCAGCCCTGGGCCGGGGAACGGCTGGCGGCGGATTATTTCCTCCGGCAATCCGAGTTCGCGTCCGACTGCCCGGACTTCGTCCTTAAAAAGTTCGCGCAACGGTTCAATAAGTTTCCATTTAAGATTTTTGGGCAGTCCCCCTACATTGTGATGGCTTTTTATTGTGACCGAAGGTCCGCCGATGGGGGAAGAACTTTCAATCACATCGGGATAAAGCGTTCCCTGCGCCAGGTATTTCATTCGCCTTCGTCCCGAGACGCCAGCGCGCGCGACTTCGGCGTAGTTTCGCGAAGATACCCCGCGCCTTGGCGCGGGGAGCTTCATCTTACAGAATTGTTTTGCCTCGGTGCTGAAAACATCAATAAATCTTTTGCCGATGCGTTTGCGTTTTGTTTCCGGATCGGTTACGCCCTTAAGGTCTTTTATAAACAGCGTGGCGGCGCGGACGACATGAAGATCCAGCCCGAACGTTTGCCGGAATGTTTTGTCAACTTGTTCAATTTCACCTTCCCGCAGTAATCCGTTATCAACAAAAATGCAATGCAATTGCCTGCCAATGGCTTGATGAAGGAGAAGGGCAACAACGGAAGAATCAACCCCGCCGCTCAGTCCGCAGATGACATGTTCCTTGCCGATCGCTTTTCTGACATCGTTGATGCTATCCCTGATAAATTGAGCAGTCTGCCATTTGCCTTTGCATTTGCAGGCTGAAAAAATAAATTGACGTAAAATCTCGGTTCCGCGCGGCGTATGGACGACCTCGGGATGAAACTGAATCCCGTATATCCGGCGCTGATCGTTTGCCATGGCGGCATTCGGACAGGTTGGGGTTGTCGCCAGGCATTTGAAACCGGGCGGCAATTTTTGAACCTGGTCGCCGTGGCTCATCCAGACGTCTATCCGTCCCGGCAAATTATTAAAAAGCATTTGTGGCTTTATGATGGTTAGTTGGGCCGGACCGTATTCCCTGGATCGGCCGGGTTGGACTTCGCCGCCCAGCATTTTGCCGATAAGCTGCATTCCGTAACATATTCCGAGCACCGGAATATTCAGCTTGAGCAAATCGGCCCGACAGGCCGGGGCATTCTGGTCAAAAACGCTCGCAGGTCCTCCCGATAAAATTATGCCGGCGGGTTTGCGGCGTTTAATTTCGGCCGGTGAAGTCTTAAAGGAAATTATCTCGGAATAAACGTGCTGTTCGCGTATTCGGCGGGCAATCAGCTGGGTGTACTGGGAGCCAAAATCAATAACCGCAATCCATTCCTGGTGCTTAATCATTTTCACGCTCAATCGTTTTACAAAAATGGTTCCGTCTTGCAATGCCAGAGTTTTTTCCTCTACCCTCTATTTTTTCCTGCTGCACATCCGCTGTTTTTGAATTCATTTTTTACCAAGAATTGCCATGAAGCTTATCAGAATTTTATTTGTTCTGCAAGCGCATTATGAGTTTGCGGGTCTAAGGAATCAGAGTTCTTCCGCGCCCGGAATTTCAGGCCGCGGAAGAACAATGTTCCCGGCGGAAGGAAGGGGGTCCATAACCCGCATCGTTTTCCATTTCCCCTGGCGGAATCGCCACCAGAATGCGCCGGCCAAAGCGCAAACATAAAGAGAGGCAAAAGTCCACGCAGTGTAAAGCCCGGCCTGAAACACATTCACTGCCAAAGTTACCGGCACAATAATGAGACCCACGGAAAGGATAATTATAGTCCAGCCGATAAACGCCGTATCCCCGGCCCCTTTGAGCGCGCCGGAATAAATGATATTGAGCCCGTCCACCAGGGAATAAAAAGCCACAAATTTGAGCAAGACGCCGGCCATAGATTGAACAGCGGAGTCAGCCGCCGGATTGGCGGGAGATGAGCGGAATATTCCGCACAAGCTTTCGGGAAACAAAACAAAAATAGAGGCCACAACCCACATATAGGCAAAAGTAAGGAAAAGCGAGCTTTTGGTCGCGATTATCGCCTCTTCCGGTTTGCCGCGTCCGATGGCCTGGCCGACGAGCGAACTTGTAGCTATTGAAAAACCGATCATCGGCATGAAAGCAAGCGAGTTGATGGCAAAGGCGATGTTAGTCGCGGCCAGCGCATCGCGTCCGATCCGCCCGATAATCAGCAGAAAATAAGTGAAGGCAAAAATATCAACAAAAAACTGGATGCCGGCCGGTACGCCGTATTTAACCAGTTTGCCGAAGAGTTGCCTGTCAAAAGCCCTCTGCCGCCATAATCCAAAGAGCCGGTTATTATTCCGGCTGAAGACAAGCAGAATAAAAAGCGCGAGCATCAGAACATGCCCGAGAATTGTGGCAATCGCCGCGCCTTTAATGCCCATTTCCGGGAATCCGCCGACGCCGTAAATTAAACAGTAGTCCAACGGAATATTGATCAGCACCCCCGCAAGATTGATAAACATGATGGGACGCGTCAGCCCCTGCCCGGAATAAAAACAGGCCAGGGCGTCATGGAGGAGCGCGAAAATCGCGCCCTGCATAAGGATGCGAAAATATACGTTTTCGTGGTTGCGCACCGTTTCGGCATGACCCGCCCACCGGAAAAATGTGTCGCCGTAAAATGAGAATGCCGCCATGATAATCCCGGCCAACAAGGCAAAATAAACGGCCTGCCAGAGCGAACGCGCAACCTGTTCTTTCATGCCTAAGCCGACCGACTGGGCAATCAATGTGTTTGCAAAGCCGACCACGCCCATAAAAAAACACATGAACATGAAAGCCAACAGGCCGGCCGGGGTTGCCGCCGCGATGGCGTCAACCGAATAGCGGCTCAAGAAAAGCCGGTCGGTAAAGAGCATGGCGGTATGCGATCCCATGCTGATTACGAGCGGCAGACTTATTATCAGGACAGCACGGCAACCGTTCGGCCGAACCCAGAAAGTAACGCCCTTTGCGATCAGGCGAGTAAGTGATATTTTAGATAACATATTCCAAAACAAATTTTGATCGTGGTATGCTTAACCCATTCATTCGCGCCTGGGTCGGAAGATATTATCGTGGCAATGCCGCGGGAACTGGCGCTCTTAGCGCCTTCTTAATCACCGGTGCCAGGCACTCCGCAATTCTTATGAAGCCCAGGTCGGTCGCGTGCACTCCGTCCACCGTCGCATTGCCGTCTTTGCCGAATAATTGTTTTCCGGGAACATAATAAAGTCCCTTTATTCCGGCGGTTAAAAGGCGCTTGTAAGCGGCGCAAAGCGCAACATTTTTACCGGTATAATTTTTACGCATATCCGGCAGAAAGGCGCTGGCTTGGTATTCAATGTTCTCAACAAGAATAATTGGCGTTTTGGGATGCGCCTGACGGAGCTTGCGCACCAGCGGCTCTGTCCGTTCTGTAACTAATTCCGGAGAAAGATTGGGACAGCAGTCAATGACATAAACCGCCGGATCCAGTTCGCAGAGCAAATCCACAACCGGTGGATCCATGCGTCCGTTGCCGGAAAAACCAAAATTAATCGCCGGCTGGTCTAAAATCCGTCCGATAATGGCCGAATAAGCCATTCCCGGCCGAGACGCGCACCCACCTTGCGTGATTGATGTGCCGTAGAACAAAACCGGTTTAGCTTTGCCGGCAGGACGAGCCGGCGCGGGAACTATTTTTGCCTTGCGTGGAACGCCGATTTCAACCGATTGGACTCCGTTATAAAGCGGCAGATAAAGCAGAAATTCATGTTTACCCGGCGGAATACCGGAGGCGATTTTTACCTCGTTTATTTGCGCTTCAGGTCGGCCAATACCCGTCCAATGCCAGCGCTGGTTTTTCTCCCCGCAGGACAGGCGGACATAAAGATCAATCCCGCTGACGCCGGTTGCCGGCATATGGTTCATGGCAAGGGTAGCGGAGGTCAGCTTCCAGCGGCAATGGATTTCAGATGCCGAGGAAACGAAGCGAACCGCTATCCCGGCCGAGTGACGGCTCAAACCCCATACCGGATCCGGCACGGTGGATTTGGCGCGGGCCGGGAACCGGTCGTAAGGCCCTACCGTCTTTTTCCAGCCCTGTCCCTCTATGGATAGCTTTCTTGCATCCACCCAGAGCATGGCCGGTTTTTTATCGGCTTTTAGTTTTTTCTTTTCTGACGGCATAAGATTCGGCCTTTCAAATAATGTTTGTATCGTCCAAATTCAGCGATTTCAGACAAATATAAACCGTTTGTCAACCAGGAAAAAATCCAGTCCACCAGCCAAACCTATTCCATTGACCTCCTGGTAAATATTGCATATATTTTAACAATTGTTCAGTTTATTTTGGAAACATATGAATTTGACAAATCAAACAAATCTTGCGAGTGATATTGGTCTTCAGAAAAGCCGGTGGCTGATAGCGGCGGCGGCCGTTGTTATGCAACTTTGCCTTGGAACCGTTTATGCGTGGTCGGTATTCAAGAAACCTTTGATGGCGGCGCACGGCTGGACTGAGACGGAAACCCAGATTACTTTCATGATTTGCATCGGAATGATCGGTGTTTGCGCCGCTTTCGGCGGAGCTTTCGTGGATAAAAAGGGACCGCGCATTGTCGCCACGGTCGGAGGCGTTTTGTTTGGACTTGGAACAATGCTCGCCGGCTTGGCGGATTATACCGGCAACATTTTTCTTCTCTACATCGGGTTCGGTTTCATCGGCGGTGGCGGCAACGGTCTTGCATATGTAACGCCGATTGCGACCCTGATCCGCTGGTTTCCGGATAAGCGCGGCCTGGTGACCGGATTGGCGGTGATGGGATTCGGGGCGGGCGCTTTTTTTATGGGCCAGATCGCTCCGGCAATGATTAATCAATTCAGTATTGCCAGGACCTGGTTAATTTTCGGCGCCGTTTTCCTGGTCTTGACGGTTGCCATGGCACAATTCTTTAAAAACCCGCCTCAGGGCTGGTTGCCGCAAGGGTTTGTGCCGAAAGCGGCCAGCGCCTCCACCGCCGCAAGTTCATGGACTTTTTCAGAAGCTTTTTCAACGCGGCAGTGGTGGATGCTTTGGACCGTTTTTTTTCTTAATATATCCGCCGGTGTCGGATTGCTTTCCCAGCTTTCCCCCCTGGCGCAGGAAATTCAAAAAGATATTATTCGTGATCCTTCCAAATTGGCCGTGGCCGGCGGAGTTGTCGTTTCAATCGCCTCGCTCTTTAACGGTTTTGGGCGCCTATTCTGGGCATGGCTTTCCGACAGCACGGGCCGAAAAACTGTTTTTATTGTCATATTCATCAGCGAAGCTTTGCTATATCTTGCTTTACCCCAAATCGTAAATGTTACTTTGTTCACGGCGGTGGCCTGCTATCTCTTGGCCTGTTATGGCGGCGGATTTTCGGTTATGCCGGCTTTCGTTGCCGATTCTTTTGGTCCGGCTCATGTCGGCCGGATATACGGCGCGATTTTAACCGCGTGGGGCGCGGCGGGAGTCGTCGGACCGCTGGTCTTTGCGCGTTTAAAAGGTTCTGCCATCTATGTTGCCGCCGGAATGTTGATTATCGGTTTATTGCTGACAATTGCTTTTAAAAAGCCGGCCGGGAAAATTGAATGTTTAGCCAACGGCAAAAGTTGACAGAACGGAGCGAATTACAGAAGTGAACGTTTGCAGCACAGGAGGGTTATGATGAAACTACGCATGGCATTTATGGGTTTCCGGCATGGGCATATCTTTGGGGTTTATAACGCCAAATGCGCTGATGTTGAAATTGTCGGTGCGTGTGAAGAACATGCCGAAACGCGCGCTTCCTTGAAGCAGTCGGGACAGGCGAATGTTACTCATGATAAATTTGAAAAAATGCTCGACGAACTGGATTTTGATATTCTGGCCGTGGGTGATTATTACGGCCGCCGAGGCGCCATCCTTATTGAAGCATTAAAACGCGGCAAACATGTGATTAGCGACAAACCAATTTGCACGCGTCTGACTGAAGTAAATGAAATTGAACGCCTTGCAAGGCAAATGAACCTGGCGGTGGGCTGTCAGCTGGACCAGCGTTCAAGTGGAATTGTGCTTGCCTTGCGAAAGCTGATTCGCAACGGCGAAATCGGGGAAATCCATGCGATCGCTTTTGGTGGGCAACACCCGTTAAACTATAAAGCCAGACCAAGCTGGTATTTTGAGAAGGAAAAACACGGGGGCACGATTAATGATATTACCATTCATGCCTTCAACACTCTTCCGTGGGTGACAGGTTTGCGGTTTGCCCGGGTGGATGCCGCCCGCAACTGGAATGCTCGCCTCAAGGAAGTGCCTCATTTCAAGGACGCGGCGCAGGTCATGCTGACCATGGAGAACGGATGCGGTGTCTTGGGGGATGTTTCCTATTTTGCGCCGGACAGTTTTGGATATACTCTTCCGCAATACTGGCGCTACACGCTCTGGGGCAGCGGCGGGGTTGTTGAGACAACCCCGGCTAATTTGGTTTTATATCGCGATGGGGAAAAGGAACCGCGCATAATTCCGCCCGATAAACCGATAACCGGGTTTTATCTTGATTCGTTTTTAAGGGAAGTGCGCGGACAGTCCGCGGCCGATGACTTGACAACGAGCGAGGTTATCCATTCTTCTCGCAACACGCTTTTGGCCCAGAAAGCGGCCGATGATGGTCTTCATGACGTGGCCTTGGAATAATCTCTTTGTTTCCATTCCGTCCGTTTAAGCCGGGTGGGAAAGGGGAGAATCATCGTTAGAAATTAAAACATGAGCAAAAAAAAGAAAGAAAAAATATGAAAACAAAAATACCGGCATGGTTCCAGCAGGCAAAATTCGGAATGTTTATTCATTGGGGAAGCTATTCGGCATTGGGTCATGGCGAACAGCCACTTTACCGGGAATTATTAAATCCGTCGCAATATGCCCGTCTTGCGGATAAATTCCGGGCCGAACACTTTGATGCCGCCGAATGGGTCCGGATCGCAAAGAAAGCGGAGATGAAATATATGGTGCTTACCGCCAAACACCATGACGGCTTCTGCCTTTTTAAGACAAGCACAACCGATTACAATGCGGTCAAGCGCGGGCCGGGCCGGGATCTGGTGGGTGCATATGTCAAGGCCTGCCGGAAAGGCGGGCTGAAGGTTGGTTTGTATTTCTCGCTGGCCGACTGGAGCGTTCCCGCGCATTTTGCCGGTCCAAAGAGGGATAAAAAGGGATTTGACGATTTTATCCGTCTGGTTCACGCTCAGGTCAGGGAATTGATGTCCAATTACGGCCGGATTGATCTGCTGTGGTTTGACGGTCAGAATTATTTTACGGCCGGAGATTGGCAATCAACCCGGCTGGTAAAGATGATCCGATCGTATCAACCGGATATTATAATTAATGACCGCCTGCCCAAGCCAAAAGCCGGCGGCGAATGGGGTTATGATACCCCGGAACAGAAAATCGGCAGTTTTTCAACCAAACCTTGGGAGTCGTGCGTAACTTCCGCGCGTCATTTCTGGGGATATCATATATGCCATGAAGATGAAACAATGTGGTATTCGCTGAAAGAATTGATGGAAATGTTTGTAATGTGCGCGGCCCGCAACGGCAATCTGCTTTTAAACGTTGGGCCGAAGCCCGACGGACGTTTCCCGCATTTCTTTACCGAGCGTGTTTGTGACATGGGCAACTGGATTCGCGCCAATAAAACCGCCATTTACGGCGCGCACGGCATTGATCATGAATTTGCCTATGGCGGCTGTATGACCACAAAAGGGAACAGGGTCTATCTCTTTTTCCTCTATTGGCCCGGCCGGGAATTCAGTTTTCCGGGCTTTAAACAAAAATTAATCCAGGCCCGTTTTCTTGCAACCGGCAAGCCCATAAAAACCTGTCAGGAAAAACATCGCATTATCTTGAAAGATATGCCGCTGAAGAGTCCGGATGTCTGTCCGGTGGTGGAATTGGTCTTTGACGCCATCCCGCAGGATGCCGAATGGGCCAAAAAACGACTTTGGATGATTAATCTTGAAGGCATGGAAAAATGGGCCGAACGCTAATTCATTTTTCCTGATGGAATCTCCAGATTATGGCCGGTTCCGCCAAATGTCCGTTGGTAAATTTAACGCCTTCCGTTGCGAGCAGTTTCAGTTTCTGCCGGATTGCCGCGCCATTTTTTTTACCTTTAAAACCGCCCGGCGTCAGGTCGGACGCAATAACACGGTGGCAGGGAATTTGCGGCGCAAACGGATTGCGCTTTAAAGCCTGTCCGACGGCGCGGGATGAGCGGCATTTTAAATGCGCGGCAAGAATCTTGTAGGTGGTAACCTTGCCTTGCGGGATTTTCAAAAGGGCGTTATAAATGCTTTTTTGAAATTTGGAACATTGTCCCATTCCAGAATAAGTTTTGCCGGGAATGATGGATTGTATTCTCAATGGTGCATTCACAGGAGCCCTTGTACACGTGGTCGGTACCGCGGACACCGACCGGCCGTTTCCTTGGCCCGTTCAGATTTTCATGTAATAATTCACATTTTCGTGGTGAATGTTGAAGCCGGCCCGCTCGTATGCGCGGCGCGCTTTGGCATGGGCTTCATCTAAACCGGTCTGCACGGATGCGTAACGCATTCCTTCCGCGCGGAAATAATCCAGAACTGCCTTGTACATTTGCTGGCCTATGCCCTTCAACCCGCATTCCGGGTCCACCGCATTATTGCCGATATGTCCTATTTTTTTCTGCTGATCAGCATGAAAAGTGATAAATCCGACGACCCGGCCTTCTTCTTCACATATCCTGACCAATTCCGGATGCTCTTTGCAATGCGTTTGCACCTGGTTTCCTTTCAGTTCGTCGGTGTCTGGATACATAGTAGCAAACAATTCCATGCCATAAGTTTGCTTGAACATTTCAAAGATATTATGCCATGCCCGGTTGGCAATATCCCGGATAAAAGGCAAATCTTCCTGTCTAAAGTTTCTGATCATGATTCCTTTCCGACTGTTATGCTATTCCGCGAGCCTGACGCCTGATTGAGAGATAATATTATATTTAACCAAATATAAAACGGTTGTCAATTGGATTTCAGATTTACTTTACTCTTGACCAGATCGTTTTCCTTCTGCAGGATTACCTGCCATGAGAAACAAACACAAGGTCGGCATGGATCAGCTGGTTTCGCTCTGCAAACGGCGCGGCTTCATCTTTCAAAGTTCCGAAATTTATGAGGGTATAAACGGTTTCTGGGATTATGGCCCGCTCGGCTGTGAGCTGAAACGCAATATCCGCGACGCCTGGTGGAAAAACATCGTCCAATTACGCGAAGATGTTGTCGGGCTTGACAGTTCCATAATAATGCACCCAAAAGTATGGGAGGCGTCGGGGCATGCCACGAGTTTTGTGGATCCGATGGTTGATTGCCGAAAATGCAGAAAACGTTTCCGCGCCGATATGCTCTGCGAGGAACAGGGACAGAAGTTAATCAAAACCGAAACTGGTTTTGCCTTGCCGCCGGGAATCAAATGCTCGGCTTGCGGTGCGACTGAACTGACCGCCCCGCGGTCGTTTAATCTGATGTTCAAAACATTCGTCGGTCCGGTGGAGGAGAATTCCGCCGCCGCTTACCTTCGGCCCGAGACGGCGCAGGGAATTTTTGTCCAGTTTCAGAATGTCCTGGAAGTTTCGCGGCGCAAGGTGCCTTTCGGAATTGCCCAGATCGGCAAGGCGTTTCGCAACGAGATTAATCCGCGCAATTTCACCTTTCGTTCGCGCGAATTTGAGCAGATGGAGCTTGAATATTTTGTCAAGCCCGGCACCGACCAGCAATGGCACGATTATTGGGTGGATCAGCGTCTGCAGTGGTATTCCCAAATCGGCTTGCCGCCGGAAAGTATTTCAAAATATAATTATGATACCAAGGAATTGGCGCATTACGCCAGCGCCTGCGTGGACATTATGTATGATTTTCCTTTTGGCGTGCAGGAGTTGGAAGGTATTGCCGCGCGCGGCGCTTTTGACCTGACCCAGCATCAGACTTTCAGCGGCAAATCAATGGAATATTTTGATGCGGAAACCAAGGAGAAATATGTGCCGCACGTCATAGAGCCATCGGCCGGCGTGGACCGGATTGCCCTGGCGTTGTTGTGCGAGGCCTACCGCGAGGAATGGGTGCCCGCGGGCGACAGCGGAGGCGAACTGCAGGAAGCCGAGCCGGGCAAGCCGGCGCCGCAGGGATACGAAATGCGCACGGTCATGCGGTTTTCGCCGCTGATTGCGCCGATTAAGGCGGCCGTGTTCCCATTGTTGAAAAATAAGTCCGAATTGGTTGCACGCGCGCGCGAAGTCTTTGGCATGCTTCAAAATAAATGGCCGGTATTCTGGGACCAGACCGGCGCCATCGGCCGGCGCTACCGCCGGCAGGATGAAATCGGCACGCCCTTCGGGATAACGATTGATTTTCAGACCCTTGAAGACAGCACCGTTACTTTGCGCGAACGGGATTCAATGCAACAAATCCGACTGAAAATTGACGATTTGTCGGGTCATTTGGAAGATAAACTGAAAAATTGAGGGACCAATTTCTGTCATTCCCGCGAAGGCGGGAATCCAGAGAAATCCGGATATACTGGATTCCCATTTTCATGGGAATGACAATAGCCTCAAACGCTTCTGTATTAAGGTGAGAAGATATGTCAAAACAGGTGATTATAACCGACAAAGCGCCGCGTCCGGTGTCAAGGTATTCGCAAGGCATCCTGGTTGAAAACACGCTTTATGTCCAGGGCGTGATAGCTCTGGATCCAACGACGAATAAACTGACGGAAGGGCCGATGGCTGTCCAGGCGGGGCGTGTTTTTGAAAGCATAAAGGCTATTCTGGAAAAGGCCGGGCTCATTATGGCCGATGTTGTCAAGGTAACGGCTTTTCTCTCAAACCTTGAGGATTATCCGGCTTTCAACGAAGTTTATCGGCAATATTTCGTGGCCGATCCTCCGCCGGTCCGCACCACTGTTCAGGCAAAGATACCGCTTGGCGCGTTGGTTGAGGTTGAAGTGATAGCCGTCAAAGCCCGATAGTTTGACGCATTGCTGTTGTGCATTGGTCAGGCAGGGTGAGAATCAAGTCGTCATTCATCTTGCTTTTTAACCGAACCCCGAAGCATTTTCCCGCCGTTCATTGAAGAATAGAAAGGATCATCCCTGGCAATCGGGAACGTCGTCTTTTTACCCGTAATAGCGGACCGGTATATGCCGGCGATCAGTTCAAGACATTTTCTGGCTTCCTTTACGCTTACCTGTGGTTCGGATTTATTCTGATAAGCGCGGATAAAATTTAAAAGCTGGCCTTTATGCCCCTCCGGGTCGGCGTCGGCCTGCCACTTTTCAAGACAGGTGGTAATTTCTTTTTGCAGATCGGCGTCCGTCGAAAAAAATCTCCAGGGCATGGAGCCGAAATTATAAGCTCCCTCGTGAGAAACCGCGGCCATGTTCTCAAACACAAACCGCAACCGGCTGGAGTCTTCGTGGTTGCAGGATGTGGCGATTATATTCGCCATCGCGCCGTTTTTGAAATGCAGCGTTGATGCCGAGCAGTCATCTACTTCAATGAGGTGGTTCAATGTTGCCGCATCCGAGCTGACCCAATCAGGCTCTCCCATAACGGACAGAAGTCCGTCAATAATATGAATGGCATGCGTGATGAGGCATCCGCCGGTTTCGCCTTTCCATGTCCCGCGCCAGGCGGCCTTTTCATAATAGTCCTTTTGACTGCGGTTCCAAAATGTCTCGCTAATTCCGACAAGTGGTTTCCCGGTTTTGCCGCTCTGAATCAGTTCCGAGAGGGCGCGCATACCCTTGCCGGCACGGTTCTGGCAAATTGAGGCGGCGCGCATTCCGGTTTCACGTTCTGCGGCAAGAATGGCGTCCGTTTCTTTGATGGAACCACCGATCGGTTTTTCGCAGATTACCCACTTCCCGGCTCTAAGGGCCGTGCAGGTGATCTTCGCGTGGTTGAAGGCCGGCGTGCAGATGGCAATAACTTCAATACGTTTATCAGCCAGTAATTTCTTATGGTCATTGAATAGTTTTGGAATGCCGTATTTTTTCTGGAATTCTTTGCCGCGCTTCCCATCAATTTCACATATCGCCTGGAAGTCAACGACATCCTTTAATTCGGAAAATGCCCGGGCATGGGAGTCGGCAATGCCACCGGCGCCGATTAGTCCTACGGAAGTTTTCCTGCCATGAACCATCTGTCGCTTTCTCCGTTTATTGATTGTTTTAAAAATACGTTTAATCGTAAGGATATGTTTTTTATTTGCTTTGTCAAATCATTATAAGTATTATGAATCGCTTTTTTAAACAACAAGGACATAATAAAGTATAATTGATAAAATTCTGGCGGAAACCAATTAGATTACAGAAGATTAGCAGGGGAGGCAAACATTGAAAGATATAGCGATCAATGACGTAAGATCATTTATCATCCTTGGCCACACGGGAAGCGGCAAAACAACCTTGTGCGATGCTATTCTCTTTAAGTTGGGGTTGACGGACCGGATGGGCTTGGTCAGCACCGGGACAAGCGTGAGCGATTTTACCGAGGAAGAAATCAGCCGGAAAAGCAGCGTCTATGCGCATGTTTTTTCCGGCGTTTATGCTGATGGCGGCAAAAAGAATCAAATCGTGCTGATTGACAGCCCCGGTGTTGATGATTTTGTCGGCCAGGTGATTTGCGCCTGCCGGGCGGTTAATTCAGCGCTTATCTCGGTGGATGCGGCCGGCGGCATTCAAGTGGGCACAACAAAAATGTGGCGGCGTTCCCAGGCGATGGGACTGGCAAGGGGTATTGTGGTTACCGGTCTTGATAAGGAGAACACCGCCTTTTCCAAGGCCATTTCCGATATTCAAAATGCATGGGGGCCTAAATGTATCCCGGTAACCGCCTTTGCAGAAGGAAAATTCATTGATGTATTGGCGGAAAATAACATTCCGGTTTCGGCCAAGGAACTGGTTGAAACGAGCAGGAACGCTTTGATTGAGTGCGCGGCGGAAGGCGATGACGCCTTGCTGGAAAAATATCTTGGCGGCGAAAAGCTTACAAGCGAAGAGATTCAAAAAGGATTGCGCAAAGCCGTTTTAAATGGATCGTTGATCCCGGTGTTCGCGGTAATGGCCATGAAAAACGAGGGCGTTGCCGACTTGTTGAAAAAAATAGTTGAGATCTTTCCAACTCCGGCCGACGATCCGGTCAAGGATGCTCAAAACAAACCCGTCAATCCCGCGCCGGATGCTCCGTTTGTCGGCCATGTCTGGCGTATTGTCACCGATCCATATGCGGGCAGATTGGCCTATGTCCGCGTTTGCGGCGGAACATTGAAGGAAAACACCGAGGTGATTAATGCGGCCAAAGGACATAAGGAACGCATTGGTGCGTTGCTGATTCCGCAGGGAAAAAAACCGGGGGTCGGCAGTGAGGCTAAAGCGGGAGATATCATTGCCTTGCCCAAACTGAAGAACACGGCCATGAATGACGTTCTTTGCGCAGTCGGCCAAAAAGCTGAATTCCCGCCGATTGTTTTTCCCAATCCGGTTGTTTCAATGGCGGTCTTGGCCAAGGAACAGAGCGATGAGGATAAAATCGGCATTGCCTTGGCGCGCGTGGCGGAAGATGATCCGACCCTCAAGGTTGAACACCGGGTTGATACCAACGAGATTGTTATATCCGGAATGGGCGACGCCCATCTTGATGTTGCCTTGGCTATTATGAAGCGGAGAAACAATGTTACGGCTGAATACCGCATTCCCAAGGTGCCTTATAAGGAAACGGTTACGATGCTGAGCGAGGGCCACTATAAACATAAAAAGCAGTCCGGCGGCCGCGGCCAGTATGCGGAAGTTTATTGCAAAGTTGCTCCAAAGAAACCGGATGAGGAATGGTTTAATGACGAGGTTGTCGGCGGAGTGATTCCGCGCAATTTTATACCGGCTTGCGAGAAGGGATTTCTTGAGGCCATGCCCCACGGTGTTTTGGCCGGCTACCCGGTGGTTGATGTCAAGGTCATCGTCTATGACGGCTCATATCATGACGTTGATTCTTCTGAAATTGCATTTAAAATTGCCGCTGCCCGGGCTTTAAGAGAGGCAATGAGCAAGGCCAAGCCGGTTTTGCTGGAACCGATCATGACCGCAAAAGTCATGGTTCCCGAACAGTTTATGGGCGACATTAACGGCGATCTCAACCACCGGCGCGGACGGATTTTGGGGGTTGAGGTTGAGGACGGCCAGCAGGTGATCATTGCCGAGGTTCCCATGGCCGAAATGTTCCGTTACTGTTCGGAATTAAGAAGCATTACGGGTGGCAGGGGATCATTTGAAATGAATTTTGCCCGTTATGACATTGTGCCCAGTAATATAGCGCAAAAAGTTATTGCGGGCGCTGATAAAGTGAAAGAGGAAGAGGAATAATTCCCGCTTGATTGCCCATGACGCCGGTTGATTTTAACACTGTTCTTTCTCATTGTGAACTATGCCCGCGGCATTGCGGAGTTAACCGCCTGTCCGGGGAATTGGGATTCTGCCGGGCGGGAAGGGATACGGAAATATACCGATATGCTCCCCATTATGGAGAGGAGCCGCCCATATCGGGTCGCCATGGTTCAGGGACGATTTTTTTCGGCTGTTGCACTCTGGGTTGTCTTTATTGTCAAAATCATCCCTGGAGTCAGGAGGGGGCGGGGACGAAAATATCGGTTGAGAATTTGGCGACAATTTTTCGCAACCTGGAAATGCAGGGATGTCATAACTGGAATCTGGTCAGTCCCACCCCCTGGTTGCCCATGATTTTGGATGCGGTTAAAATTGCCAGGACCGCCGGACGTTCTCTGCCGGTAATTTATAATACCAGCGGGTATGAAAGCGTGGAAACATTAAAAGCGCTCGCGGGCACGGTGGATGTTTATTTGACAGATTTACGATATTCACTTGAAAGCACGGCCAATGATTGTTCCAAGGCCAGCAATTATGTGAAATATTCGCGCTCGGCTCTGCTTGAAATGTGGGAACAGGCCGGGGAGTTGAAGATGACTCCGGATGATATCGCCGTTTCGGGCGTAGTATGCCGAATTTTGATTTTGCCGGGTTTGGCCGATGAGGCCTGTGAAAACATCCGTTGGTTGGCCGATAATATCGGGACGAATATTGCCTTAAGCGTGATGGCGCAATATGTTCCGGCCTATAAGGCGAAAAAATCGGCAAAATGGAACAGGCCGATTTCTCATGATGAATACCGGCAGGTCTGTTGCGAAGTTGAAAAAAAAGGATTTACTAACGGCTGGATTCAGGATTATGATAAACACGCAAATTTTGATCTGGCCGGTTTTAATATGCCGGCGATGTTGGAAAAAGCGTTTATTTGAAAAGGAGCAAATATGAGCGGACACAGTAAATGGAAAACTATTCAGCACAAAAAGGGCGCGGCGGACGCCAAGCGCGGCAAGATATTCAGCAAGCTTAGCAAAGAATTGACGATTGCCGCCCGCGCCGGTGGCGGCGACCCGAACATGAACGCCAGCTTGCGCAACCTCATTATCAAGGCCAAGGAATCCAATATGCCGGCTGATAATGTTGAAAGGGCCATCAAAAAAGGAACCGGCGAACTTGAGGGCGGACAACTTGATGAGGTAACTTACGAGGGGTTTGCCAGTGGCGGCGTTGCACTCGTCATAAAAGTGTTGACCGACAATAAAAACCGGGCGGCCTCGGAAATACGTCATATTTTCACAAGATATGGAAGCAACCTTGCCGTGCAGGGCGCGGTGGCGCGGAATTTTAAGCGCAAAGGCCAGATCCTGGTGGAGACGGCGACGGTCGAAGAGGAAAAATTGATGAACATCGTTCTTGATGCGGGGGCCGAAGATATGCAGCAGGAGGACGGCGTTTTTGATATTGTAACCGAGCCAGCCGGGTTTCAGGCAGTGGTTGACGCCTTGGAAAAGGCGGGAATAAAAACTGTCAGTTCTGAAATCACGCTTATCCCGGACAACTATGTTACCATCACCGATAAATCCACGGTATCAAACGTGCTCAAGTTTATTGAAACGCTTGAGGATAACGACGACGTTCAAAATGTGTATTCCAACGTGGATATTGACGATAAAATTCTAAAAGAATTGGAGCAAAAATAAAATTATTTGATGGCAGGAATATTAAATGACCGGATTTTAGGCATGGATATGTCGCTGCGTTCATCGGGACTTGCCGTCATTGAATCGGCCGGTTCTGTTTTGAAAACGATTGAATATCGCATTATCAAAAATCCTCCCAACCGTTCTGTCTCGGAATGCCTGTTGCATGTTTTCCGCGGTGTATTGGAGGTGCTGGAGCGCGCTCGGCCTCAGGCGGCGGCGATGGAAGGAGTTTTTTTCTGCAAGAATTTCAAAACCGCGGTGGCATTGGGCCAGGTGCGCGGAGCGGCAATTGCCGCCTGCGCCATGGCGGGCGTGTCCGTTTTTGAGTATCCGCCCCGGCGGGTGAAACAGGCGGTAGTCGGTTACGGTGCGGCCGGCAAAGATCAGGTGCAAAAAATGGTTATGGCGATTTTGAAATTAAACGAGGAGCCGCACAGCGACGCGGCCGATGCCTTGGCAATCGCAATCTGCCATGCGCATAACAGCAAACATTTGCATCTCATGAATTCAAGGAAAATATAGATGATCACTTTTCTTGAAGGCATTTTGGTTGAAAAATCGCCTGCCCGGTTGATAATCAATGTTGCCGGTATAGGTTATGAAGTCTTTATCCCCCTCAGCAGTTATGACCATTTGCCGGCGATAAATCAAAGTTGCCGTATTCTCGTCTACGACTATATCCGTGAAGACCAGCATTCCCTTTTCGGCTTTATGACAGATATTGAACGGAAAACTTTTGCGCTTCTTATGAATGTCAACGGAATCGGACCAAAACTGGCCATGAGCGCCCTGAGCAGTCTGGCAGTGTCCGATTTGAATACTGCCATTGTCTCCGGTGACGTTGCGCGGCTGACAACCATTACGGGCATTGGGAAGAAAATGGCCGAGAGAATGGTGGTTGAATTGCGCGACAAACTTGCCTCGTCCGAGATGACGGCGGGAATCGGTCCCGGGAAACAAAACATCAAGACCGCTGACGCCATTCTGGCGCTAGTCTCGCTTGGTTACAAGCAGGCGGAAGCCGGCAAAATGGTAGCTTCTGTCGCGGCCGGCGACGAAAACATGCCCGTTGAGGAAATTGTGCGCCGCGCCTTGAGACGCTGACCGGCGGTTTCCTGATTATGAATCTAAAATTATATTTATGAAAAATGCGACTTGTCTTTTTATAATTATCGTTGCCGCATTTGTCTTGAGGACGAAGCTGGCCCATGCCGTACCCGACCCGCGTTCTTTTTTGAGGGAAGAGGCGGAAATATATCTTGAGGCTTATCTTAGCAAGGATTACGAAACATGTTTTAAAATGATGGGGGGAGATATAGTCAATGCCTTGGGCGGTAAGATTGCCGTTCTTAATCATTACCATGCCACCGAAGATGCGTTAAAACTTCATCAGATGAAATTGGAGACAATGACCGTGGATGAGCCGGGGCCGGTGGTCTGCAATGGCGCGAAGGATCAATTTGTTGTCATTCCGGAAAAACACTGCTATAGCTCCAAAGACGGAAAATATATTTTGAATTCCTATATCCTGGCCGTGTCTGAAAATAGCGGCCGCTCGTGGAGCATGCTGGAAGGCTCGTGGCGCATATCCGAGCACATTAAAAATAAAAACCTGATTTTGTACGACCGGCTTAAACTGCCCGTGCGAAAAATTTATTTTGCCGACGATCCTAACCTTATGATGGTGGAAAAAGGCGGCGGTTTTATAACTCCTCCTGAAACGATAAAATATAAGCAGTCTCTGCGCCAGCGCGGCAATCATCCGACGGCTCAGCCTGTAAAGCTTGTTCCGTAATCAGTTGACCTTTTTTATGCCTAATTGAAAAAGCGTCAGCGCTCTCCGCTTATTGCCGGCATAACGCTGTCAATATTGTCAGGAAATGTAATTGTAAAACGTGTGCCGCGGGTCTTGTCCATGGTGACATTTCCTTTTAATTGCGACACCAAAACATTGACCAATTGTAATCCAAGAGAAAGCGGATGGTAAATATCAACGTCAGACGGGAATGGTTCGCCGTCGTTCCCGATAGTAATGGATAGACGTTGATCCATCCGCCGAATGGCAATTGAGAGTTCGCCTTTGGGATGACAGCCATCGGATTTTCCGTGTTTTAATCCATGCTTTAATGCGTTCGTCACAAGCTCGTTCACGATTAAACTGCACGGAATTGCCTGCGACAGGGAAAACGATTCGTGGTAGCCTTCCCATCGCAGAACGATTGACGAAGGGTCAATTTGATAGAATTTAAACAGGTCCTGGATAACCCCCACGATATAGTCATGGATATTAATCTTGGTTAAATCTTCCGACTGTTGAAAAGCGTCGTAAACTTTTGCCATGGATTTAATCCTGGCCTGGGTTTGCCGAAACAATTCCGCATCATGATTGTCACGGATATAAGCGGCTTGGAGGTTCAACAGGCTGGAAATTACCTGAAGATTGTTTTTTACGCGATGGTTAATTTCTAGCGATAAAATTTCCTTTTCTCTTAACGATTTTTTCAGCTCATCTTCGACTCTTTTCCCGAAAGCCAGATGGCCTATGATGGAAGCATACATGCCAAATATGTCACAGTCCGCTTCACTGAAAGGTTTCTGGTCCAGAAAGTTGTCGGCACAAATACATCCGACGATTTGCTTGCCGTTCCACAAAGCGGCAATGACATGAGTGCCTTTTCCCACCACCTCTCCCTTGTCGTTATGCAGAGGGCAATCCTTAGTGACCAATATGGGATGCTTGCTGATCAGTACCTGGCCCATGGGCGAATAGCGACTTGCGGTCAGCAACTGTGAGCGTTCATCACGAATGTTTCCATCTTCATCCACGCCGAATGAGCCGCTCACCATCATCGAATCACCTTTGCGGAACCAGAGGCTGATCCTTTGGCGTTCCAAAAGTTGACGTCCCCGAACCACGGATTGCCGGCACAACTCATCAAAGGAAGCGGAAGCTGACAAGTCATTGCCTATCTGATGCAGCATCAATAAACGATTTCTAAACCTTAATGGTTCAGGCTCCCCGCTTCCGATGTCCGGTTCCTTGTACGGAATGTTATCTTTCATGGCATGATTGAAGAATATTATTTTGGTTTTGAAAAGAAAGTATATTTTTTTATTGCCACAAAGAGAAGGCAAATAGTTACGGGATTAAATCCTGTTTTTTTTGATTGAAATCCGGAATTTACGCTCTTCTATTTCAAGGCGCTTGGTTGCATCCGCATTTTCTTCCGGGAGTTTTATCTGTTCGGCCAGGGCCGAGTCGGCAATATGTTTTTTCCAGTTTTTTTCCAAAGCGCCTTCAATTTCAATTTGAATCCGGTTGCTCACCGCGTATCCGGCTTCTTTGCGCATAACCTGGACAGCGCGGTTCAATTCATTGGCAATTCCTTCTTCCTTTAATTCGGCAGAAACGGACGTGTCCAGCAGGGCAAGGATTCCGTTCTCGCAGAGGGCGTCACCCCCCTTGCCGATATAGGAAATTTCCACATCCGTTCGTTCCAGCGCCCATTCCTGTTGGCCGTCGTTGACGATGACCTTGTCGCCCGCCTCGCGGACTTTGCCCGCCTTGGCGGCGGTGATGATTTTCTGGACATCTTTGCCGAATTTCGGACCGATGACCCGCGGATTGGGCACGACGCGGATGGTTGCAATCGCCCCGGGATCCTCGATAAATTCCATGGCCTTGACGTTCAATTCGTTTATAACCATTGCCATCTGCCGGTTGACGCTTTCCCGCGCCACGCCCGAAGGGATCACGATCTTCAGGGCGGGCAGGGGCTGACGAACCTTTATTTCCGCTTTCTGGCGCAGGGCAAGGCCAAGCGAAACGATATTGCGCACCACCAGGGTTTCTTCAATCAGTTCATTGTTGCGGTATTTTTCCGGTATATCCGGCCACTTTGCCAGATGAACCGATTCGTCGCCGGTGAGCATTTTATAAAGGCAATCTGAGATGAAAGGCGCCGAAGGCGCCAGCATTTTCAGGAGTGAAATCAGGGCGTAGTAAAGCGTGTCATATGCAGATTTTTTGTCGCCGGTCAAGCCGTTGCCCCAGAAGCGCTCGCGTGATTGGCGGATATACCAATTGGTCAGTTCGTCAATGAATTCCACGAGAGGAGAAACGCTTTGGTTAAGGTAAAACGTGCGGAAGGCGTTTTCCACTTTCTTTTCCGTATCGTGAAGAACCGCCAGAATCCATTTATCAAGGGGATGATTTGGCTCCGGCATTTTTTCGCTGCTGCCCGTGTAGCCGTCAATATTGGCGTAAGTGGCAAAGAAAGAATACGAGTTCCAGAGCGGCAGGAGGACCTGCTTGATCTGGTCGTGGACGCCGCTGTCCTTGAAATTCATGTCTTCCATGACGACCGCCGGCGAATTGAGCAGGTAGAGGCGCATGGCGTCCGCCCCGTATTTGTCAATCAACTCCATCGGGTCAGTAAAGTTCTTCTTTGATTTTGATATTTTGTGACCTTCTTCCGAAAGCAATGTTCCGTGAACAAGGCAGTTCTTGAAGGCGGCCCGGTCAAGGAGGGCCGTGGCAAGTACATGGAGGTAATAAAACCAGCCGCGGATCTGGCCGGGGTATTCCACGATGAAGTCGGCCGGGAAATGTTTTTCAAACCAGTCCTTGTTTTCAAACGGGTAGTGGCATTGGCCGAAGGGCATGGAGCCCGACTCAAACCAGCAGTCCAGTACCTCCTGAACGCGGTACATGGTCTGGGAACATTTCGGGCAGGGGATTGTGACCTCATCCAGGAATTCCTTGTGCAGGTCGGTCAGGGGGACAGGGAAAAATTTATTAATTTCCGCCACCGAGCCAAGTACCATTTTTTCACCGCAGCCGGGAGTCGAACATTCCCAGACCGGGATTGGGGTGCCCCAGTATCTTGAGCGCGATATATTCCAGTCCCGCGCCCCCTCCAGCCATTTGCCGAATCTTCCGTCTTTAACATGATCGGGCGCCCAATTGATCTCCTGATTATGTTGGAGGAGTTTGTCCTTGATTTTTTCAACCGCAAAATACCAGGCATCCATGGCACGGTAAATAAGCGGGGTACGGCAGCGCCAGCAATGGGGATAATTATGCTCAATTGTCTTGTGAACGATTAGAAAATGATTTTCCTTGAGCCAGTGAATAATGTCCTTGTTGCAGTCGTGCACGTTGCGTCCGGCGTATTCTGGTATTTCCGCCGTGAAACAACCCTTGGCATCCACCGGATTTCTTACGCCAAGACCATTGCGTTTGCAAAGCCAGTAATCATCCTCGCCGAAGGCCGGGGCGCAATGGACAATCCCGACGCCGTCATCCATGGTGACGAAATCAGCGGCGAGAATCCGGAAGTAACCCTGTTTGGCCAGGTCGCGATAGTGCGGGAAAATAGGAACATATTTCCGGCCGACCAGTTCCCGGCCGTCAAATTCCTTGATGATTTTTGGATCTTTTCCAAAGACATCTTTCCAGCGCGGAAGCAGGTCTTTGGCCATGACAAAAACTTTGTTTTCGTGCTCAAAAGCGGCGTAGCGGAAATTTTCCCCGACTGCCAGGACGAGGTTGGAAATGAGCGTCCAGGGCGTTGTGGTCCATGCCAGGTAGTAAGTCGGTTTGCCGGCGATGTCGTCCAGGGCTTTAAAGGTCACGACTACTTCCGGGTCCTGTCGCGGGCGGGTTGAATCCGATTCGCGGATGTCCGAAATGGAAAGGCATGTTTCACAGTGATAGCAATAGGGTGTTACGCGGTAGTCCTTGTAAATTAATCCCTTGTCATAACACTGCTTGAACACCCAGAGGACCGACTCCATGTAAGTCGGGTCAAGGGTGCGGTAGGCGTTTTTATAATCCACCCAGCGGCCGATCTTGTGGATGTATTCCTCCCAGGCGGCGTTGCAGTCGGACACGAGGCGGCGGCAGGCATTGTTGAATGCGGCCACGCCCAGCTTGTTTTCAATTTCGGTCTTGTCCTTGATGCCCAGTTTTTTTTCAACCGCGTTTTCAATCGGCAGGCCGTGGCAGTCCCATCCCCAGCGCCGCGGGACGGTAAAGCCGCGCATTGTGAAAAATCGGGCCAAGGTATCCTTCAGGATGGAGACGAATATTGTCCCGAAGTGCGGGGCTCCGGTGGGGAATGGCGGGCCGTCGTAAAAAACCATCTCGTTGTGGGAAAGGCGCAGTGATTTTTCAAAAATACCGTTCTCGGTCCAATCCTGCAGTATCTGACTTTCAATATCAGGAAAATGAACGGTAGTTTTTACTTCTTTATACATATGCGCAAACGATATTGAAAAGAAAGGAAAAAATCAAGAGATCAGTAAATTTATGTCACGTTTGTACTCTCCGGTGTCATTCCCGTGAAAACGGGAATACAATTTGGAAGTTTTTTTTGAAGATCTAATTCTGGATTCCGGATCAATCCGCCGCAGGCGGATGTGTCGGGAATGACAGAATCATGTATTGTGAAGGTGTTTCAGATGTTTTTCTTACTGCTGTCAGCGGTAATTATCGCCGAACGGCAAAACCGGTCAAATTCCAGATTTGCGGGCGAACTTTTTTGCCGGTTTGAAAAAGAAGCTTTTGATTGCCGACATTGAGGTTTGCCTTGGTTGTGGAAATATCAATCGCGATTTTTTCCGTTGGACGGCGCTGGTGGATAATATTTGCCAGCAAGACGGCCTTTTCAATCCCGTCGCCGCGGCCAAAATTCCAGACTTCGTCCGGCTGGGCCAGTCGAGCGTCTTCGTCGTAAATTGATTTATCCGGCATTTTTTCAATTTCCGCCAGGATCTCGGCCTCATTCATGTTTTTTGTGCCGGCCAGCGAAACGGGCGAACGTTCCATCGCCGCCAGCAGAAAAGGCTTCGGCTCAGACATATTCAGGTCGCGGTAGGCGTAAAAGGCTAGGTCGGCCTCATTGCGTAGACCGCGGATGTTTTTTATTTGCGTTATCAGCGTGCTCCTGTCCATTTCGGGAGTGATGCCGAAAGAATCCTTCGGCTGGGATGCGAATTTTTTTGCGGAGCCGTCGGGAATTTTTGGGATGACCAGGCAAAAATTGATTAATTGCTCCATGGCTGTTTTGGCGTTTAGACAGCTGCAGGCGAATTTTTCGGTCAAGCGGGCCGCATCCTTCGGGTCGGCCAGGTCAATTTTCTGTTTTTGAAGAAAGTCCTCAAGGTCGTTGAGCACAATGCCGCCGGACACTGGTTGCAGTTGAAACTCGTCGTTGTCTATTTCCGCGAGCAGTTTATTACGGGTGTCGTCGGTCAGTCGGAAGGAACTATCCTGTTCGTAGGCAAAAGCACGCTCGGCGGTGATATAGTGATCAATATTGCGGATTGGCCGGCGGATGAAAAAACATTTCTGCAGGTCGCGCCGATGGCGGACAAAATTGCCGAGAATTTCAGGCGTCAGGTCAATGTTTAAAAATTCCCCGAGCTTGGCGGCGAGGTGTTTATAAGCGGCCGGGGCAATGGTGGCATTCTTGTAGAAAGTATGAATCCAGCCGGTTTCATGGGCGACGACCGTCACGCGTTCTTTTTCCAGCGCGCGGCGCGCCTGGGCCGAGAGGGCTGTCCCGTTGAACCACATTTGTTTTGTGACCAGCCGCCGGTTATTGGTCAGAATGCCGTCATTAATGTCAATATAGTTTTGCGAATGGAGCGGGGTGGCCATCATGTAGATGGCGGAAAGCGGGATGCGGGCCACGATGAAGAGCGCTGCGGCATAGAGCGCGGCGAGCGAAACACATTCGCCTGCGCCGGTGCGGGAAAGCGGTTTGTATTGAAAGGCGTCCATTGCTTCCACCGTTTCGGTTTTCCAGTAGGGGATGACATTGCCGTCATATTTGTCCAGGCCGAAGTGTTTCCTGATATCAATGTCAAAGTAAAATTTGTCGCCCTCGTATCCGAAGAGCGCGTTGGATTGGTGCAGGGCTTCCATGTCAATGAAATCTTTAAAGCGGTTGATTTCGCGTTCCTTGGTGGTCAAGCCCCATGTGTCAAGATCAAGGTTGAAGGCGTAATGTTCCATGATATATTGCTTTAAACGCAGAATCCGCCGGTAGGGCTTCATTTTTTCAATGCCGTCAAACCATTTGTCATGACGCCATTCCCAGATGCGCGGCGACATCAAATTGGCGAGCAGGAGACTGTACATCAGCTCGGGAAAAATAAAGATTTCCATATCAGAGAGAGTAATGGCCGATGATTTAAGCTCCAGCTCGCGTTTGTTTTCAGTGTTCATGACGTTTTCCATGAGCTGGACAGGCGGGCGCCCGCAATCAGGCAGAATAAAATAATCGCGCTGACATTTTTAATTATCGGCGAAAGACCCGAATGTCCCACATGTCCGTTGGCGGCGGAAATAATGTTTGCTCCCGTAAAAAGATAGTCAATCGTCAATCCGAATATTATCGCAAAAACCGCCACGGTCAGAAGATAGAACAAGGCGGTTTTTTTGCCAAGCACTTTCCAGACGGCGGCAATGGTGGCGGCATTGGTGGCCGGCCCGGCCATCAAAAAAACAAAAGCTGCGCCCGGTGTAATGCCATTCATGATCAGCGCCGCCGCCACCGGCACCGAGGCGGTGGCGCAGACATAGATGGGTATGGAAACCAGCATCATAATCAGCATCGGTTTTATGCCTGTTCCCATCAGGTTGCCCAGAAAATTTTCGGGCAGAAACGCTCCGATCAGGGCGGAAATCGTCAGGCCGAGAATCAAGGCGTTGCCGATCTCCCGCGGCAGAATCATAAATCCGTAGCGCAACGCAGTCTTGTGGCGGTTTAATGTGTTTCCCCGGCCCCCCACGTTTTTTTCGCAGCAGCATTCTGTGTCATTTTCGGCTGGAGGCGCAGACTCGGGTGTCTTTTGTCCGGCCGTCAGCCGGTCAATAATATACCCTCCGGTCAAGCCGCTGATGAGGGCGGCCATTGGTCGCAGGAAGGTGAAGATCGGTCCCAACAGGCTGTAGGTTACAACAATGCTGTCAATGCCGGTTTGCGGGGTTGATATCAGAAACGCGATTGTGGCGCCGCGACTGGCACCGTAACGGCGCAAACTGACGGCAACCGGGATGACACTACAGGAGCAGAGGGGAAGGGGAACGCCGATCAGCGCCGCTTTCAGGATTGAAAATTTACTGTTTTGGCCGAGATGACGTTCGATGAAATCCGGTCGGACAATCAGGACGGAAATTGCCGTGGCAAAAAAACCGAACAGCAGATAAGGCGCCATATCGCCAGCGGTTTGCCAGAACGATTGAAGGAAGTGGATAAGAAATGGCATTTAGTCTCTCACCCGATCTGTTCCACGTTGCAGATAGGTAATTTTCGCAAAAGTCTGTTCATGCTGTCATTCTTGCGATATGGCTCCGCCGACTTACCCTCGCGTAGCGCTCTGGCGAAGCAGGGAGCGCTTCCTCCGTCGCCAAGGCTATGGTGGACAAGTCGCCCAGGCGAGAAGCGGGAAAGATAATCACGCGAAGCGCATTTTCTTGCGGCTCCGAGCGTGGTGGCTGCCATACAATTAGCTAGGCCTTGACAATTTTGTCGGCTTTGATGCAGCGGGCGCATACGCTGCGCGTTATGACGTTGCCGTTTTCATTAATCTTGATTTTTTGAAGATTGGGCGAAAACGTGCGCCGGCTGATGCCGGTGGTGTGCAGGCCGATCCCGCCCTTGGCTTTGGGCAAGCCGTGCCGGGTTATAACATTGCCGGTGTGAAGCCCCTTTCCGCAGATATGACATGTTCGTGGCATTTTTTGCTCCCTATGTTTTTATTTAAGCCAAATGATGCTTATTAGGCGATATCTTCTGTGAAATAAATGAACGTAATGCTTTAATTTCAAAAGTCTTTCGTTCGGTTTAAAAATGTACCGAACACTCATGTTTGAGTCAATTTTTATGTTTCAAAATCTGGAGCTCAAAAAACGCAAATTATTGTTGCAAAAACCGCGTTTTAATGTTATTTTTTCAAAAAAGAAATTTAATGTTTTGTTTTCAAGCATTAATGACTCAGGATAAGTTGTACGATCCGTTGAGGATGAAGATAAAATTATGATGCGGAAAGCATTTAGTTTGTTTACATTTATCTTTGCCTTTGTATGTATTTTCGGGGTATCCCGCAGTTTTGCTGCCACCAACAAGCTTCTTTACACGGATAATTTCGAGAATGCGGCTTATACAAACGACACGCCGCTGACTAATGGCTGGCCGCCGTTGATTAATGGCACAAATTGTTGGTACTCTTCGTCCGAGCTTGGGACTGATGGTGTTACGGTTGTTGTTGCAACTGTGCAGACCAATATCGTTGCCGAAGGCAGCACAAAGGCGGCGATGATTCCCCTTGATATTACCCTTTCCAACCGTTTTCAAGCGACAACCTCAACGAACGTCTGGTTGCGCATACAGCCGAGAATTGTCTACTATAACGGTCCGGATAATGTGGTGTATGATACTAACTCAACGGCAATTTATTACGTGAACAGTAACGGTTATTTTGTGGTGTGCAACGGAACAAATGGATGGGCAACAATCACAAATACGCTCTCAGGCCAACCCGCTGCTCAGATTGACACAAATTCATTTACCACGATAGACGTTTACCTGGACTATACCAACAAGACATGGCGGCTGAATGCAAATTCAGTTCAGCTTACTAATAACATTGGCTTCGCCAATACAAACGCCATGAATTTGACAGGCTTTGACGTTTATAATGCCGGCTTGGATACCACCAGTTACCTTGATAATGTAGCAGTCTATGACGCCGCTCTGCTCCCTACTTTATCCGTTTTCCCATCACTGATAACCAATACGTCCCAGGCTAACGCCACGAATCAATCCTTTCAGGTCATGTCAAGGGGGGATGGACAATTAGATTATTACATCATTACCAATAATAGTTTTTCTAACTGGAGCATGACGATTACCAACAATGCCGTGGGTAGCCTCACAAACTATGCCACCAATACCGCTTGGATTACATATAATACGGCCTCTTTGTCTCCGGGCGTTTATTCCAATTCATTCAATGTAATTTCAACCAACTTTGAGGGGCAATCGCAAACTGTTCATATTGTCATGAACATTTTCAACATGACCGTGAGCCCGACGAATCTGACCCCCGCCGTATTGTACGGGTTCACTGCAACCAACCAGAGGACATTCGGCGTGAGCGCGGGCGGGGGCAACGTGTCGTTCACCGCGTCCGTAAATGATGGCGGACTAGGCTGGCTTAGCGTGAATCCGACCGGTGGCTATGTGACCGGAGGGGCGACGAATATTGTGACGAACATTTACACGACCGCATCATCGCCCCCCTTGCCCGCCGGCGATTACAACGGGCGGGTAACGGTGACAACAACGGACGGAGGCGGGGCGACAGGGGGAGTGAGTGTTGCTTTGCGGGTTTATTCCACGCCGGTGCTGGTGGCAAGCCCTTCCCGTATCAGGCAGGTTGTTGACAAGGGTGCTAATCCGACCAGTGAATTTTTC
>Ga0247840_10001399_pt1 | contig 47423 bp, 38 predicted proteins | sample LaCruzMarch2015__FD_192404 | JGI IMG/M metagenome (GOLD analysis project Ga0247840, IMG submission 192404) | Freshwater microbial communities from meromictic Lake La Cruz, Castile-La Mancha, Spain - LaCruzMarch2015_17m | ecosystem: Environmental > Aquatic > Freshwater > Lake | place: Spain... | reverse complement strand
ATCTAAAACAAAAACTGTCAGTACATAAAGGATTAACAAGAAAAAGAAAGATTAATTTTATTAAATGGTACTTTTATTTAAAGTCCCGTTATCATCAAAAACACCACACATTTTGACTATTATGCCGTATTAATTCACCCAATTCTTCTTGTAGTTTGAGAATAATCCAATCAGAGTTTCTTTTGATTTTAAATTTTTTAATGTAGTTTTTTGAAACGTTCTCTATTTCTTCTGTGAGTGTATTTATATCCATAAGTATATTTTTTTCTGCCACCTATTTTTTCTTATGAGCGGGCCGACTCGTCCGCCCTTTGGGCGAGACGGTCGAGCCTCGCTCAAAATTTTCTGAAATATTTTGAGCGGGCGAAGGGAATTGAACCCTCTGTCTTCTCCTTGGCAAGGAGACATTTTACCGGTAAACTACGCCCGCACCTCGTTAATCATGATCATCATATTCTTAACTGACTCTAAAGAGTCAATTAGGGTCGTGAAGTAGAACAAGTTCACTTCACGACCATGAAGCGATCTTCGATCTGCTTCATGGTGCCAAGAGTCAGAATCGAACTGACATCTGAGGTTTTTCAGACCCCCGCCGTGACCACCTTGGCTATCTTGGCATAAAAGTACGAATTATTATACTAAAAAATTATCGTTTAGTCCTCCTTCGTTCAGGTTCGTCTCGAGGCTTACAGCCACGCAGCCGAAACTTCACTTCCTCCTTCGTTAAAACTTCGGAGGACAAGTCGGAAGGACATAATCCCGCTTAGCGGGATAATGTGCGCCTGCTTGGATTCGGACCAAGGACATCTACTTTATAAGAGTAGCGCTCTACCGCTGAGCTACAGGCGCAATTTTAGTCTATTTCGTCCTCCTTCGTTCAGGTTCGTCTCGAGGCTTACAGCCACGCAGCCGAAACTTCACTACGGAAGGACATAAGAAACTGTAATCCCGACTATTCCGTCGGGAACAGTTTCTAATGTGGACCTACCGAGAATTGAACTCGGATCTTGGCAATGCGAATGCCACATTCTACCGTTGAACCATAGGCCCAATTTTGTGCGTCCGACAGGAATTGAACCCGTATCATAGGCTCCGGAAGCCCATATTCTATCCGTTGAACTACGGACGCGATATGAGCAATATTATAGCAAGTCCAATCCGATAAATCCCAAAATAAAATAATGAGTTGTTTTGCAGGTAGTTAATAAACCATTTCATGACAATATAGGCAACAATAAATGAAACAATAAAACCTATCAATAACATTGGTAAATATTGAGTTGAGGTCGCAAAGATTGCGCGCATTTTAAAAAGGTCATACGCGGAGGCGGCAAAAATTGTCGGAGCTGCTAATAAAAAAGAATATTGCGCTGCCTGATCTCGTTTATATCCTCTTACCATCATTATCAACATCACAATCCCCGATCTGGAAACACCTGGGATAACCGCTATTGATTGAACTAGGCCAACTAAAATTGCCTCAAAATTTGTAATATTTTTAATATTTTTTTGCAGTTTTATTTTCTTATTTTTAATAAAATATTCGATAACAATAAATAGCAATCCAACAATTATTAAAGCGACGATAATTAAATTAAATGATTCAAAAAAAACATTTTTAATAATTTTATAGAGCAAAAAGCCAACTATTGCCGTTGGAAAAAAAGAAATAAACAACTTACCAATTAGGTTTTTGTTTTTTAATATGTATTTAAAGTACAAAATAACTACAGCAAAAATTGCCCCTGACTGGATAAAAACTTCAAAAAATTTTTGGAAATCAGTTTGAGGAAGTCTAAGAAATTTACTAACAATAATTAAATGGGCGGTTGAAGAAACCGGTAAAAATTCAGTTACCCCCTCGACTATTCCCAAAGTTATGGCGTGCAATATTGTCATAGGTCAATTATAATCTAATCAATGAGAATTGCTATTGTTCATGACCAACTGCAGGAATTTGGCGGAGCAGAACGAGTTTTAGTTGCTTTAAAAAATATTTTTCCCGAAGCGGATATTTTTACATCATTTTATAATCCGACAAAACTAGGAACACACGCTTTTCATTTTAAAGACTGGAAAATTAATACCTCCTGGGCAGATAAAATTCCTTTTTTGAAAAGATTTTACTCGCCACTACGATTCATTACACCATTAATCTGGAAAGGCTTTAACTTTAATAAGTATGATGTCGTTATTTCGTCATCAGGTTCATATATGTGCAAAGGAATTTCAACTTCAAAAAATACTATCCACGTTTGTTATTTACATCATCCACCGCGTTATTTATATAACTATGAAACTGCAATTGAATGGCAAAAATACTGGCCAATTAAAGTTTATGGAAATTTAATTAATCATAATTTACGTTTATACGATTATTCATCCTCTCAAAATGTCGATTTTTTTATCGCCAACTCAATTGAAACTCAAAAACGTATTGATAAATTTTACCGTTGCAAATCTATCGTCATCTATCCCCCGGTAAATATTCCAGCAAAAATAGCCCCTAACTCCTATCTACTAACCCCCAACTACTATATAGTAGTTTCCCGTCTTGCCCGTGCTAAACACATCGACATTGTAATCAAAGCTGCTAATCAGATGAAATTCATGCTTAAAGTGGTTGGATCAGGCCGCGACTTAAAATATTTACAATCAATTGCCGGTCCAACTGTTGAAATACTTAGTAATATTACCGATCAACAATTATCAGATATTTATAAAAACGCAAAAGCGTATTTATTTGCATCAGTGGATGAGGAATTTGGAATTGCTCCAGTTGAAGCAATGGGATATGGTCTTCCTGTAATCGCTTATGCATCAGGTGGTTTAAAAGAAACAGTAATTGAAAATAAAAACGGATATTTATTTAACCAATTAACACCGGAATCATTGTGTGAAAAAGTTAAGAAATTTGAGAATTTAAGTGAGAAAGAATATCGAAAAATGAAAATTAATGCACGTGAAGAATCAGAAAAATATACTGAAAATATTTTTAAACTAAAAATCACAGAGCATATAAGTAAGGTCTCCTTGAATAAGATTAAGCAGTAATTTTAAGTGTCATTCCCGCGTAGGCGGGAATCCAGACATAATATACATTATAAATAAGGTAATTATCGACTGGATCCCCTCCTCCGAGGGGATGACAAACGGTATCAAAACAAAGATCTAAGAAGTTAAACTATTAACAACTATTTATTAAACACGTATGCCAGAGTTACCTGAAGTTGAATCAATTCGTTTATATCTAGAAAGCCAAATTATCGGAAAAACGATTCTGGATATTCAAGTACTTGAAAAAAAACAGTTTATTGGAGATATTAAAAAAGTAATTGGCAAAAAGATCACCGCATTATTAAGAAAAGGTAAGTATCTCGCAATCAAATTGGATAACAGTTATTATCTAAACATTCATTTAAAAATGAGTGGACAATTTTTATATTCAAAAGATAATAAACATACAAAATTCCCAACCATTATTCCCTTCACAAAGAGCTATCAGATGCCCGGATCAACTACCAGAATTATTATTAATTTTACTGACCAATCAACGCTTTTTTATAACGATCTAAGAAAATTTGGATATATTAAAGTTTCTAAAATTATGGAGTTCCCAAAATCTCCAGATATATTATCAAGTCTTTTTACAAAAAAATATTTAATTGATTTATTGAGACGCTCTTCCAGACCAATTAAAATAACTCTACTTGATCAAAACAAAATGGCAGGAATTGGTAATATCTATGCCAATGAGGCATTGTTTTATGCAAAAATTCACCCACTTCAACCCTCCAAACTTTTAACACATAAACAAATAAATAAGTTATTCATATCAATAACTACCATTATTAATAAAGCAATAAAATATAGGGGTTCTTCTGCCTCAGATGAAGCTTTTATCCTACCAAACAGTAGTAAAGGTTCTTATCAAAAGTTTTTACAAGTCTACGATCGAGAAGAGAAAGAGTGTTATGTCTGTGATTCAACAATTAAACGAATAAAACATCACGGCCGCAGCTCTTATTATTGCCCGATTTGCCAAAAAAGGGCGAAATAAATTTCGCCCCTACAACAATTATTCATATCTTATTGCTTCCATTGGTGAAAGATTGGCGGCTTTGCGGGCAGGAAACACACCAAAAAATATCCCAATAAACGATGAGGTACCAATTGCAACCAACATTGAAGTTATGTCTATGGCAGCCGGAAAAAACCGACGAACTAATAAAATTAATATTGTGGCAATTACAAGCCCAGCTAAACCCCCAATTAAAGATAGCAATACTGACTCTGCCAAAAACTGAAGAAGAATGTCTTTACGAGTTGCACCTAGTGCTCTTCTTATTCCGATTTCCTTTATTCGCTCTGTCACTGAAACATACATAATATTCATTATTCCCACGCCCCCAACGATTAAAGAAATTGCTCCAATAGCAACAAGGAATGAATTTAATACAGCAAAAATGGAACTGATAGTATTAATAAACTCAGTTGATTCTGCTACTTGAAAATCATCTTCTTTATATCTTTTTTGTAAAACTTCAATTGTCCGAGCTTTTAACATTGGAACAACGTCTTCACTTTTTGCCTTTAATAATAAAGTAGAGAATATTTTTTTAGTATTAATAGAATACGCCGCTTTATAGGGAGCATAAACGAAACTATCAAAATCAGGCCCTCCAAAACCACCGCCCCCTTTTGCTTCAAGAACACCAATAATTTTAAAAGTTTGCCCTTCAATTCTTATCTTATTATCCATTGCGCCCTCCGGAGTTCCAAATAATTTTTCTGCAATTTTAGGTCCAATAACAATAACTTTATTTCTTTTTTCTACTTCGGTTTTTGTTATTAGTAATCCATATTTAATCTCTAAATTACGCGCAGAAAAAATTTCATCATTGGTCGCATAAAAAGTTGAGTACTCAGTTTTTCCATTTGCTTCTACTTTAACGGTTTTTGTAAACGCCGGCACAACATATTCCGCTTCTCTTATTCTCTTAAGATTTACATAATCTTTTTCATCAAAACTTATTCCCCCACCAAAACCTCCTGCGCTAAAACCACCTCCTTGACCAAATACTTTTCCTGGTAAAACAAATATTAAATTTGTTCCTAAACTATCAAACTGCCCCTTAATATAAGATTTTAAACCAAGTCCAAACGCCAATAACAACACTACTGAAGCTACCCCAATTAAAATGCCTAGCGATGTTAAAAATGTCCGCATCTTGTTTTTAAGCAAGTCCTTTAGGGCAGATCTTAAGATAAAAAGTAAATAAGACATAGGTTAATATAATAAACAACAATAAAATTGAAATCAAACTCAGAATATAAAATTATTCATAACGAATTGCATCAATCGGTGACAAATCCGCTGCTTTTTTTGAAGGAAATACACCAAATATAACTCCGATTAGCGATGATACTCCCAATGATAAAATTATCGATTCAATATTAATATATGCAGGAAAAATAGATTGTAACGATAAAACAATAAGAAATGCCAAACCTAGACCTAAGATTCCTCCAATTAACGCTAATAGTATTGACTCAGCTAAAAAATGAAAAAGAATATCATTTTTTGTTGCCCCCAATGCCCTTCTTATCCCAATTTCTTTGATTCTCTCTGTAACAGTAACATACATAATGTTCATAATCCCAATTCCACCAACAACTAATGATATTGCAGCTATTGCCACTAAAACTAAATTTATAATGTTAAAAATTGAGTTGATTGACTCCATTATTTCAGTTTGTTCCATCACAGAAAATTCATCCTCATCATATCTTTTACTTAATAAGTTTTGAACTTCTTCTTTGGTTGATTTTATATCCTGCTTATCCGTAACTTTGAAATATATCGCGAAATACTTTTTATCAGGATTAAATGAATAGGCAGCTTTATATGGCATATATACATGATCATCCAGACCACCAGCGCCCATCGCCCCTCCTCCTTTAGATTTAACAACTCCGATAATTTTGTAATTTTGATTTGCAATGTCGACATATTCATCAAGAGCTGAATCACAGTCCGGAAAAAGTTTTTCCGTTGTAGTCTTACTCAACAAAATTACTTTATTATTTTTTTCAATATCACTTTTTTGTATTAATCGTCCGGAGTCAATTTCAAGATTAAAAATATCAATTATTTCTGCGTTTGACGCAACAATTTCTCCAGGTTCTGACTTTCCATTAGCTGACACTTCAACTCCTGATTTTGCGATGACCGGGGCAACATGCTCTATTGTTTTTATTCTTTTAATTTTTACCACATCTTTATCATCAAACTTAATGCCCCCAACCATTCCTCCACCCCGCATAATCATTTTCTTGCTACCAGGCATCACATATACTAAATTTGATCCCAAGCTTTCAAATTGGTTTTCAATATATTTTTTTAATCCCAATCCCAATGCCATTAATAAAACCACTGACAAAACACCAATCAATATTCCAAGAGTGGTTAAAAAAGTTCTCCCCTTGTTACGGGCGAAGTCGAGAATTGCGGTTTTAAGAATAAACAAAAAATAGCTCATATGATCTCACCATCTTTTAGACGAATGACCCGACGTGTTTGATTAGCGATATCATTATCGTGAGTAACGACAATAATCGTCTTTTTTTCTTCCTTATTTAAAGTTTTTAAAAGTTCAATAATTTCTTTTCCGGTTTTACTATCTAAATTTCCCGTTGGTTCATCCGCCAATATTAATTGCGGATTCATGATTAAAGCACGAGCAATCGCAACCCGTTGTTGTTGCCCTCCTGATATTTTATTTGGATAAGAATTTATCTTAGACTCCAAACCAAAGCGTTTAAGAAGTTCAAGTGCCCGCTCTTTGGGATTATAATCAACTTTTTTTCTGTAATAAATTGCTGGTAATAAAACATTTTCCAACACTGTCAACTTATTGATTAGATTAAATTGTTGAAAGATAAAGCCAACAAATTCGTTACGAAGAGTTGATAGTTGATTGTCTGATAATCCAGACACCTCTTTACCGCTAATACTAATCACACCCTTTGAAGGTTGATCTAATAACCCAATTATATGCATTAGGGTCGACTTACCACAACCTGAAGGACCAATTATTGCCGTAAGTTCTCCTGACTCAATCGTCAAATTAATATTCTTTAAAGCAGTAAAAATTATATCCTCGTCAAGCTTATATTCTTTCCAAATATTTTCTAGTTTAATAATCGTTGTCATAACTTCCAAATTCCTAATTCATAATATAATTTTTTATTTCGTTATTTGTTTATTTACTTATTTAATTATTTATTCTATTTTCCCCCCTAACTCCTAACAACTAACACTTATCTACTAATAAATTACATCTCCCTCTTTTAACCCGTTCAATACTTCTGTTTGATTGTCTATTTCCATACCTAATTTAATATAGACTCTTTTTGTTTTTTGCGCATCAGAAAAAACATATTTCTTTTTTCCTTCGGTTTTTATAAAAGTAGTTGGAATAGCAATAACTTCAGGAATTTCTTTTAGTGCAAATGTTGCGTCCCCAGTCATGCCAATTCGGTATTGGTAATTCATATTAGTTTGATTAAGCATTAGCTTGACCTGATAAACCGTTCCGGTTTCTCCAGTTTTTGGAATAAATGATATTGATTTTATAACTCCGGAAATTGGCTTGTCTGGATAAGAATCAAGACTAATTTCAGCTGTTAGTCCATCTCTCAATTTAATCACCTCAGTTTGATCAGCGGTGACAGAAAAATACACTGTTGAAGGATTAACCACCTCAATTTCAGCACCAGCTGGTGTGATATTAACTCCGGAAAACGGAGAATCAATTCGAACAATCAATCCTTCAATTGGAGTATTAAGATATGAATATTGCCGTGCCAAATCCTGTAGCTCAACGTCAATAACCGCGTTATTTAAATCAAACTGCGACTTATCCAAAACCCGAAGCGCTTCACGACGGGCATCTTCTGATAATCCGCCAATATATTTTAATTGACTATCTTCAGTGGTTTGGTCATAATCCCAACGCGTTTTTTGATAAGTATTTAGATACTTTTGTAATCTTTTTTGAACGTCTCGTTGATCAAGTGATGCCAACGTCTGATATTTTTTTATCCACTCCCCTTCTTTGACGCCAACCCATGAAAGTAAACCCGATGTTTGAAAACGCAAAACCACATGTTCATCTGCCTCAACTTTACCGGACAACGACAGTTCATCTTTTAGAGTTTGTCTTTTCACGGTATAACTATCTGTTTTTGCAACTATCGCCTGAGCAGCTGATCTTTGATAAAAAAAACCAACCACACCAATAATAACAAGAAGAACTAAATACCACCTTTTTTTCAAAAAATTTAATATTTTTTTCACTTTATTAACTTTATAAACTTATATAAACGGCTGCCATTCTCCAATCGGCATCACGTTTTGAACAAGAAAATTCCAAGCGTAAAGAAAAATCGCCGGTAATATTATCATAGCAGCTATTTTAAATTTTTTTGAGGTAAAAAAACTTTCAAAAGCAATACATGCCATTGGCCATAGTGGCAAACTATACCGGGAGATATCACGATGTTGAACAAACATTGTGGCAACCAAATAAACTAAAGAAAAATAAAAGAAGCTTCGATACTTGGTGTTTCTCAAAGTTATCACCGTCATAATAAAAATAAAAAATACAAAAAGAACATCTTCAAGCCAAGCCGTTCCTACCCAAGATTTTGACGCGTTAAATACGGCATATGGAAAAACCAGATGGATATTATCTCCGGAATTAAAATAAGCAAAAAAGTCTCCAAACTGGAAATAATAAAGAACAAAAACCAATAGTAGACCAACTGGAATAAACAAAATACCCAATGCCCTCCAATTAAGTTCGTCATTCTGGGGAGTTCCGTCTTTAACGGGACGACTCCAGAATCTGATTCTGGACAAGCCAGAATGACATACGACAGATCTTTCAAGAAATACTAATATATAGGCAAAGAATAAAAGTATTCCTGGAGATTTTGTCATAGTTGCCAAACCACCAAAAATACCGGCAAACAGATAGTTTTTTTTCTCGAAAAAGAATAGGGAGACCAAAATTAATAAAATAAAAAGGCTTTCAGGTGCTCCAACCGAACGAACAACTAAAAACCTCGGTAGAAATAAAAAAATTGTTGCTAATAATAATGGCTTTTTTGTGATTTGAAAGAAACGCAAAAAATAATAAAAAAATCCTGCAAGAATAACTGTAAAAAAAACATTTGTGAAAATCATTGATTTTAAATAACCAAAAATAACTGAAAACACACGTATTAAAATTGGATATAAAGGAAAATGCGCAGCAAAATATTTCGCAGATAATGGTAATGATATTATTAATCCCTTTCCCGGAATATCTATTTTATCGATGTTATATAAGCTTTTAGAAGCAATAACATATAATGGTCCATCAAAACTCCCAATAATGTAAAAAGAATTAGAATTAACTATTGGAATTCCTAACCAAGTACCAAATCGTAATAAAAATGGGAGCCACAAGATTAGAGTACTTACCAAAACTATCGCGGTTAAGGTAAAATAGGGTATGAACCGTTTCAAAAAAATGTTTGCTCGCATGATTTCTATTGTAACAAAAAATCCACTGGCTGTATTGATAATTATCATTGGCATTTTTCTTAGATTTTATCGCCTCCCTGATTTTGCCACGTTCTTAAGCGACCAAGGTCGTGATGCAATCATTATTAAACGGATCGTAACTTATGAACACTGGCCAGCAATCGGTGCCCCATCATCAGTCGGACAAATTTATTTAGGACCGTTTTATTACTATCTGATGGCGCCCTTTTTAGCTCTGTTTCAACTTCAACCGGTTGGACTAGCTTTTGGTTCAGCAATCATATCAATATTAGGACTAATCGTTACTTATTATTTGATTAATAAAACCATAAATAAGAATGTAGCTATATGGTTTTTACTCTTGGCTACTTTTTCTCAAGTAAATATTCAAGCGGCCAGATTTTCCTGGAACCCCAATCCCCTTCCAATTTTTTCTTTTATTACAATATACTTTTTATACCAATGGGTTAAGACCGGTCGCTTTATTTTTGCTTTTTTATTTGGAGCACTATTTGCCTGTTTATTCCAACTTCATCATCTGTCGGCTCTTATGATTTTTACTTTTATTCCAATTTTAGTTTTTCAATTTTTTACCGGAAAAAATCGAATCTCATCTTTTATTTCGTGGATTTATTCATTCTTAGGTTTTGTTTTGATTAGCTTACCTTTAATAATTTTTGATTTCCGACACAACTTGCTGAATTTAAATAACTTAATAAAATTATTTATCCAAGAAAATCCGACATCACAATCTAATCTTTTATCTAAAATAAGTTTTACAACCAATCAATTTTTTAATTATGTTTTTTCTACGCAAATTTTGTCATTTTCTTCAATAATTTTAATAATTCTATTAATAACTTCAGGAGTTATTATTTTTCGCTCACGTTCAATTAGTGTATTTATCAAAATTCACTGGCTAAATTGCCTGACATATCTTTTTCTTTTCAGTGCTTTTAACAGTCCCCGTCACCCACATTATTTTGGACCGATATATTTTAGTTTTTTTCTAATCATCGCCTATGTACTTTCACAGAATAATCGGATTATTAGTCTTCTTTTTATTAGTGGATATATTTTCCTCAATCTCAACGGTCTTATTAAACTTAATCCTGCTTATCAAATTCAGCACGCACAAAAAGTGGCAAATTTTCTGGCGGAAAAAATTGAAAATAAACCTTTTAACATTGCCACCTGGCCAGTGGAACTGACTGAAGATAACTTCGTATATTTTTTAGAACTTAAAGGACTAAGACCTGCAAACCGTAGCAAAATTGAAATCACTAATCAGTTATTTGTACTTTGCAATCAAGAACCGTGTCAGGTGCTTGAATCCCCATCTTGGAATATCTCAATGTTTGGTAAGACAAAAGTTGCTAAAATATGGACTATCGATGGTATTAAAATTTATAAAATGATTCATGATAAATAAAAATTCTTCTATTTCTCTAATAATCCCATGCTATAACGAAGAGGCTAATCTTCAAAAAGGTGTGCTTGATAAAGTGGGAAACTATACAAATAATTACTCCCGGATTACAGAGGTGATTATTGTGGATGACGGCTCAAACGACGGCTCTATAAAAATTATTCAACCATATCTCAAACTCTTTCCAAAATTTAAGTTAATTAAAAACGCACATCAGGGAAAAGCCTTTGCAATCAGTACAGGTATAAAATCCGCTGTGAATGATATTGTTATTTTTACTGATATGGATTTGGCAACCCCAATTGAAGAAGTGGAAAAGTTAATCGAACAAGTAGATTTAGATTATGATATTGTAATCGGCTCAAGAAAATCAAAACGCGAAGGGGCACCATTTCAAAGAAAAATTTTATCTTTCGGCGCAGTTGTGGTTCGATCAATACTCTTTAAGTTTAAGGGCATTACCGATACACAATGCGGTTTTAAACTTTATAAAAAAAGTCTTGCATTAAATATTATTAACCATTCACAATTATTAAAAAATAGTCGCCATACAAATGGCCCATCAGTTACGGCTGCTTTTGATCTGGAATTTCTATTTTTGGCTTTTAAGTTCGGATATAAAGTAAAAGAAGTTCCTGTTCATTGGCAACATATGGAATCAAGAAGGGTAAATTTCTTTAAGGACATGATTGAGACTTTGGAAGATATTCTTAAGATTAAGTTATATGACATACAAGGAAAATACAAGATTTAACGTCTTAAGCTTACAATGAAACATAAAACAATCCAGCTAATTATTTTGGTTTGTCTGTCAACACTAATAACTTTTTATCAGTTTAATCAGGTTCCAAAAAATCTCAGTTTTGACGAGGTGGAGTTTACTAAGCTTTCTTTAAGTTTGCAGGGGAAACCGTATATTCCATACAGCGAACTTGCCACGGGTCATTCGACCTTGTATTTCTATGTTCTTCTTGGATCATTTAAGTTATTTGGAATCAATAATTTTGCTTTACGTTTCCCAAGCGCATTATTTGGAATACTTAATGTAATTGTCTTTTATTTAATTCTTAGAAATAGTCGTTTCCCAACTATTCAAAATTCCAAATTCAAAATTCTAAATTCATATTACCCGCTAATCTTATCTTTGATATTCCTTTCCCTTCGTTGGTACTTTAATTTTTCTCGTTTTGCTTTTGAAGCGACTTTTCTCCTGTTTCTAGAACTATGCTCTTTATTTTTTTTACTTAAAGAAAAACCTAACCTAATAATTAGCGGACTATTCGCCGGGTTAGCATTCAATTCCTATACTCCAGGCAGGATATTTTTCCTTGTTCCGTTATTTTATTTATTTATTACCAAAAATGAAGTTCCCCTCACCTTTCCATATGACGAGATCACTTTACAACCTAATGGGGAGCGAAATCCCGCCGTAGCTCCGCTTAACGGAGCGAAGGAGGATAAATCAAAAATATTTCCATTTTTGATTTCATTTTTAATTTTAATAATTCCATTATCTTTTTATCTTATTCGCAATCCGGACATTCGTGTTAATCAACAATCATACTTAACCAACAATAGCATCTCATTAATTAATAAGTCTAGTTATCTCGGACAAAATATTATTAAAACAACCTTAATGCTTAACTTTCGCGGAGATATTAACGGAAGACATAACTATCCGTTAAAGCCTGCGCTTAATCCTATGATTGGGTTATTATTTTTAGCTGGTATTATAATTGCTATTCGCCAACGTCAAAATAAAATTAACCAATTGTTTCTGATTTATTTTATTATTAGTCTGATTCCGACTTTGTTGACATACCCACATGAAAATCCTCATATGCTTCGTACGTTTACTGTAATCCCCAGCGTAGTATATTTTGTTGGCCTTGGTTTATATTGGACAATAAAATTTATTCCTAACCGTTTTAAAAAAATTTCAATTTATATTGTTTTTGCTTTACTTATTTTGTCAGCAATTTACGAAGCCCGTACCTATTTTTATTACCAAAACCAAGTTTTTAAACAAGCGTTTGAAATTATGAAAGATATATCAGAAGTTATTGGAAAAAAGGTTTTGTAGTAATTTAATAAATTTCCGTTTTTGTCATTCCCTCGCAGGAGGGAATCCAGACATAATATACATTATTAATAAGGTAATTATAGACTGGATCCCCATCTTCATGGGGATGACGTATTATTTAGTAGACTTTAATAACAATGAAAAACAAAATTAAACAACACTGGGGTGTAGTAATTTATTTATTTTTTTATTTTTTTATTACATCGTACAAATTTATTAATTACGCAACTCCTTTTTATGACTGGGACGAAGGAATATATGCGCAAGTAGGAAGAGAAATGATTAACAAGTTATCTTTAACTCCTCTTTGGCAAGAGCAAGTTTGGCTTGATAAACCCCCGTTAATTCCTCTTTTTTATGGTCTTATCGGTAAACTTCCATTTACTCCTGAACTCTCCATGCGCTTTGCAACTCTTGGTTTAACTTTACTTGTTTTGGGACTAATTTATGTTTTTTATTATCGCATCACAAAAAATAAATCAATTGCTTTTTTGACCATAGTTTTTACTAGTTTTATTCCGCTATTTTTACAACGCTCACAAGTTTTGAATGTAGATGTGTTTTTACTGTTGGGATGGATGGGTTATGTAGTTTTTTTCCCACGTTTTTGGTGGTCATTATTTTTTCTGGCAGTTGGAGTTTTGAGCAAATCATTACTTGGATTTTATCCAGCGATCATGTTATTAGGATATCAAATATGGAGAAAGCTTTTCGTCAAAGATAAAGAGGCAGCAATAAAAATCAAATCAATTATTATTCAAATCCTCATTATCTCTGCTTGGTATTTAGTAATGATAGTTTTATATCAACAGAGTTTTATTCAGGCTCATTTTCTGGAAAGTCATTTAAAAAGAGTCACCGCGTCAATTGAATCACATTTTGGACAACGAACATATTATTTTGATGAATTATTTAACCAGTTGGGAATACTTAAGTGGCTTTTGCCCTTGGGAATCATCTCTATTTTTATTGACTTTTGGAAAAATAGAAAAATAAAGAATATCTTATATCTATTATTCTTTGTTCCTTGGTTTTTGTTTCTTAATCTTACAAAAACAAAAATTGTTTGGTATTTGTACGTAATTATTCCCCAATTCGCTTTTATTTCTGCCTACTTTTTAAATCTTTTTAGAAAATACAAAATAATTAATACAATAATCGTTTTAATCATAACTGGATTGATAATAAATAATGCAATTGTAAATGAAAAATTTTTTACTACACAGTATTCGCAACCTGAAAAACATTATCAACTGGCAATTTATGCAAAGAATCAATGTAATCGTCTTGGTTTTTTAGTTCCTGATAATACTCGAAGTACCTACTCAACATTAAATAATATGAATTTGGTAATTCAAACAACGCGTTGGTGGGGCGATCATCCCAGTATTGTTTATTATTTTGGTAAAAAAGTTGATTTTATTTATGATTTGACTGAACTTAAAGATTATTTAAATAATATATCAACTGACAATTGTATAGCTTTTTACAACAATGATGTTAAACTTATTTCAACAAAAGAAAAGCTTAATTTATTAAAAAATTTTGAAGATATTCAGCTATACCAAAAATGAAACAAAAAATCAGAATTATAATTACCCTTGTTACTGCAGTTTCATTATTCTTTAATGTAATTTTACCAATCGCAAAAAACTGGTCACGCTTCACAGAAAAGTTTGACCCAAAGCTTTATGAAAAAAAATATAATCACTCACAATATGTCATTCCCCAATCAAAAACCCCAATTTCAGATGAAGAAATTTATGCCCACGCCGGATATCAATATATAAACGGACTAAATCCAATATTAATTAACTCTGATCATCCTCCTTTGGGAAAATACATGATTGGATTATCCACGATTATCACTGGAAATCAAAGAACAATTGCTCTTTTTATCGGACTATCTACCCTAATAGTTATGTACTTATTAACACTCTTTCTCACCAGCTCAATCACACTTGCCATTCTATCAATCTTATTTTTAACTTTAGACACCATGTTTATTGATCAAATTATTTATTCGCCAATGTTAGATTCCATTCAAGCTTTATTCTTGATTCTGTTCTTTTTTCCTTTTCTTATCTGGATTAAAAAACAAAAAATGCAATATTTAATTATTTCTGGAATTATATTTGGTCTTCTTTCCAGCGTAAAAATGTATTTCCCGGCGTTAATTGCGCTTGGAGTTTCCTCGCTTTACCTATTAATTAAGAATAGAAATATCTATAAAACGCTTTTTGCATCGTTTTGTATAATCGCAATCGGATTTATTATTTATTTATTAAGTTACAGTGTTTTTTTCATTAAAGGTGGAACATTTATCTCTTTTTTAAAATCGCAAAAATGGATTTTTTTATACTGGAGTCAAAACGCTGCCAGACCGGCAAGTTCTTTTGGAGCGATTTTTCCATTTATTCTATTTAACCGATGGAAAATATGGTGGGGCGACTTTGGCTACATCAAATATCAAAACTGGAGTATTTTTTGGCCAATATTTTTTATCACAGGAACTATTTCAATGTTTACGCCTTTTTTAATCAAAAAATCTAAAATAGAGAAACAAAAACTATTTCAATCCCCAATAATTTATCTGTCTTTATGGATATTGATCTGTTTGTTATATCTTGCCTTTGTTCCAATATCACCACGATATCTTATGCTAATTTTCTATCCGTTATATATAATAATCACATTAGCTATTAAATTTATCTTTCCAAAATATGTTTGATATTTTTTTTATCTGGCAAAAGATTAAAAAACTGTTTTCACGAAAAGATGTGATATTTATAGTAATTTTATTAATCGTTTATTTTTTAACCCGCCTGATTAATCTTGATAAATTTCCGATTTTTGGTGATGAAGGGATCTATATCCGCTGGGCAAAAACTGCTTGGCATGATGCTTCTTGGCGTTTCATCTCATTAACAGATGGTCGTCAACCGCTTCAAACCTGGGGAACAATCCCCTTTTTAAAACTGTTTCCCAATAATGCTCTTCTTGGTGGGAGAATGTTTGCTGTTGCAACCGGATTAATCGGATTAACAGGAATATTTGTATTATGTTTTTATTTATTTGGTAAAAAGGCCGCGTATTGGGGAGCATTTTTCTATATCCTCACCCCCTATTTTCTTTTTTATGATCGGATGGCTTTGATGGACTCCGGCGTTAATGCAGCATTTATCTGGATTTTATTTTTTTCAATTCTTCTCGTTAGAACAATTCGTCTTGATGTGGCGTTGATCTTTGGATTAATTGCCGGTCTTTCTCTTCTTTCAAAATCATCAGTTAAGTTGTTTATTGGACTAAGCGCTTTGGCACCGCTTTTAATTTTTGAACAAAAAAAGAAAGATAATGTTAAAAAAATAGTAAACTTTTTTCTGTTATTTCTGCTCGTTTGTTTTTTCGCAATTGCAATCTATAACATCCAACGGCTTTCTCCATATATGCATTTTATAGCACGAAAAAACAATACCTTTGTTAAAACAATATCGTCGTTCATGATTAAACCTTTCGACGGATTTTTCTATCATCTTCAGGCAATTATTGAATATGTATATATCGAGTCCGGCTATATTCTTCCGTTTATTGGAATTTTTGGATTATTTTTATTAATGAAAAAAAATTGGAGGCTATCAACCTATCTTTTGCTTTGGATCCTTATTCCATATTCAATAATCGCAACGTTTTCAATAGTATTATATCCTCGTTATGTTAATTTCATTGCCATGCTTTTGATTGTCCCGGCAACATATGCAGTTACTAGAGCTAATAAAGTTTTCGCCCGAGCAATTATTATTATATATATTATGTTTGTAGGTTATTTCAATTATACGATTCTTTTTGATTTTAAAAAAATTCCTTTTCCGGAAATTGATCAAGGACAATATATCAATGGTGGAAATTCCGGTTGGGGCGCGCAAGAAATTATTGAAATCGCCCGGGAAAAAGCAAAAATAAAACCAGTAATAATATTGGCTGAAGGTGATTTTGGCATGTCCGGGGATGTATTGAGCGTGTTTGTTAACCAAAACGATCGGATAAATATTAAAGGTTATTGGCCGCTTAACAAAGAAACCCTAATATCACAACAAAAAGAACTTGCAGACAATCAAGTACTTGTTGTTTATATTTATAAAAAATCTTATGAACCTGATCTCCCACTTAAATTGATAAAACGCTTTCCCAAACCAAAAAGCGAAACATCGATGGATTTATTTGAGCTGACTCCATGAAAAAAACATTGTCTAATAAACAATATCTCTTATTGTCGTTAATATTAATCGTTGGTTTTTTCTTACGTTTTTATTTACTCGGTTCTGTCCCACCTGGACCAGAATGGGATGAAGCAAGCGCGGGATATAATGCTTTTTCAATATTACAAACAGGTAAAGATGAATGGGGAAATTTTTTACCAACGTCCATCACTGCATTTGGTGATCATAAAAATACATTAGGAATATATTTATCTATTCCATTTATTAAGATTTTAGGATTAAATATAACCTCGATACGTATTGTTAATGCGTTATCTAGTTGGTTAATGATCTTGGTTATTTATCTGATTGCAAAAAAAATATTCGGAGAAAAAACTGCAATAATTGCCTCTGTCTTCGTTTCCCTTTCACCATCAGGTATATTTTTTGCCCGCTTAGCAGATGAAGGAATTATGCTTTCAGTATTATTAATTTATTTGGGTTTACTTTTCTTCTTTAGTTATCTTAATAAACAAAAAACAATATTCATTGTCTCTGCAATCCTTTGTCTTGTATTATCAATATTTTCATATAGCTTAGCAAGAATTGTCACACCACCGTTAATTTTTTTAATGATTATTTATTATTTTTTTAGAAAGAAAAAAAAGTCAATTCTCACCACCTCGATACTACTTATTTTCGTAACTTTTAGTTCAATTCTATTGTTACGTCAGCTTGAATTTAATCTGCAAAGAATAAGCGCTGTTGGTTTTTTAGGAACAACTAAAGGTCTTTCTCTTGACATTGGAGAATATCGACAAAATGATAAAAACAACCTTCGTTCAAAAGTACTTCATAATAAATTATCTTTTAGCAGTATTACACTACTTGGAAACTACATTTCACATTTCTCAACTGATTTTTTGTTAAATTATAAAAACCTTAGTAATGTGGCGGAGAGCCCTTCTCCCTTAGTATTTATGATTTTATTACCATTTTATTACGCGGGAATATTATTTGGATTTAAAGAAGTTTTTAATAAAAATTCCAAAATAAAACGTTTTCAATTATTTATTTTGTTATTTTTATTATTAATCGCTCCCATTCCCTCAACAATCACCGAAGGAGCCCCTAATGGCAAAAGATCTTTGGCTCTATATGGATGTATTGAGTTATTTACTGCTTTTGGTTTACTGAATACATTTTCGCTTATCAATAAATACACTACTAAAATAAAGTTAATAATTATTGCTGGAGGAATTATACTTGCTATTAATATCGGTAGTTTTTTGTTCTTTTTCTATCAGGTATACCCTCAAAATTATGGATACCTTTACGCAATTCGGGAAAACAAAATATGTGAAATAATCAAAACAAAGTATGGAAGATATGATCAATTTATTATTTCTAGAAAAATTGATGGTGTCCCTTATATTTTCCCACTGTTTTGTCTACAGTTTCCTCCAGAAAAATATTGGCAAACACGTCAATCCCGTTTTATCGATGGTTGGCATTATGTTGACGCGTTTGACAAATTCCAGTTCGTCGATGTAATAGACGAAAAAATATTTAATAAACTTCCACCTAAAAATAAAATCGCATTATTTACGAACGAGGAGGAAAAAAAGACCATTCTTCCTTTATTGATTGAAAAAAAACTAATTTCTCCCGACCAACAATTATTAATGACAAAACCATTAATCGATAATTCAAAACTTCCATTATATTTGTTCACGTTTAACCTATGAAAAACAATATATATAAATTAACTACAGTTTTGTTAATTGGTTTCGTAATAAACTTTGTAGTGAAATTTATAATTTTCGATTCTGTTCCTAATAGCGTTTCACTGGAAGAAATTAAAAATATGCAGTTACTGGGTTTACAACCTATTTTGAATAGTTTTTCTTTCCGCTGGATTCCAAAATTATTAACAATTTTGATTATCCTTTTATCTTCACTCTTGATGTATATAAAAACAAGAAAAATACTGTTATCAATAATTACTCTAATTATTTTAAGTTTTTCACCTTGGCTATTTATTCTTGGTCAAGCTCTTAATCTTTATCTTTTTCTTTTAATGATAGTTTTATTATTAGTAACTTTTGGTCACAAAAAGTATTGGATACTTATTACGCCGTTTATTTTTATTTTATTCAAACAATGGCTTGAACTAACTCTACCAAACTTCCAGCAAATAATTGATACCATACCATTAGTTTTCCGTTTATTAGACTTTAAGACACTTTTTTTTAATGGAGATTCTGTTTCACAATATCTAAAAATTCCCAAAACCGGATATTTTCTTTTTTTTGATATTGTCCCGCTGTTTATTGGGATATATGCTTTAATAACAAATAAAAACAATAAATCTCTTAGTAAAACCATTTCCGGATTATTTATTATTGGACTTTGTTTTTTCTTTATCAGTCAAGCCATTTTTCTTAACATATATCGCGGAATAATTATCTTCTATTCGTTATCTTTAGTCATTGTTGTTGGTTACGAGTACCTACTTCATAATGCTAATTATTTTTTGAAAACATTAATCGTATTGATATTTGTATTTAATGTTTTTTTTACCTATGAATTATTTTATTATCATTTTGATAAAAAAAACTCCTTTGAATGGGGATATGTAGAAATAAACGCAATAAATCAGTTAAATAAAAAGCAAATTAAATGTATAAATTTTACACAAGCATCAGGAAAGTTAAAACAATATGTAGATTTTTTTCATAAAGACGTTAAGTTTAAGATAAATATGATTTCAGATTCCAGATTGAGTAACGTCTGTTATTCACAAAATAAGTGTCATTGTTTGCTTCGTGAACAAGAACTTAAATTAATTGGACTACAGAAAGACAGCATAAAAATATTTTTTAATCATTATGAAGGCTTACCTATTTATTATATAATTGAATAAATCATGAAGTTTATGAAAATAAAAAAATTAATTGAAAAATTGACAAAAAAAACAACGAAAATTGATTTAATTTTAATTATTGTTTTTATATGTATTTTTATATTTATAAGAACAGTTTATTACAAGAATCTTTTCGTATTTATCTATGATCAAGTATCGTCTTCAACAAAAGCACTTGAACTCTGGCAGACAAAATCAATTTCCCTAATCGGACCTCCAATCTCAATTTTCCAAATATTTAGAAGAGAAATGTATTTCGGAGGAATTTCATATTACATTCAATTAATATTCTTACTACTAGGTAATTTTGATCCTTTTCGGTCTACCTATGCTTTCATGCTTTTCAGCGCGATTATGATAATCCCTCTTTATTTTGGGGTTAAAAAGATGATTAATTTAAATGCAGCAATCTTAATGAGTGTAGCTTATTGTCTTTTTCCTTTATATATCGAGGCGACTTATATGTTATGGAATCCTAACTTTCAATTTGCCTTACTCCCTCTTTTTTTATATTTAATGTCAATTTTCGAATATAAAAAGAGTGGGTTTTTGTTTTTTTTCTTAGCGATATATTCTGGAATACTTTTTCAACTCCATTATTTATTTATCTTTGTTATTGTTGGATTAATAATCTATTATTTTTTGTTAAAAAAACTACCTTTAAAATTTCTATCAATCGCTTTAATAGGTTTTATTATCGGATTTAGTCCGATTATCATTTTTGAATTACGACATAATTTTTATAATTTACGAACAATAATATTGTACCTTAATAATCGTAAACAATTATTTAGTCATTGGGTTGCTGACTACTATTTTTTAAGCTCGTCTTTTTTTGGATTAATTATTTTGCTTAAGTTAATAAAAAAAAGGATAAAAACGTGGTTGATTGTTCTTGTTTTTTGTATTTTAGCTATCTTAAGTTATGAATATGTTAATGTAGATGCTCAAACTCGACAATATCCAAAAGGTTGGTTTTATGCTGATGAATTAAGAGCTTACTCAATAATTAAAAATAATTATCTTAATAATAAAATTCAAGATTTTAATATTTTTGAGTTTTTTGATGCGACGGGAAATGCTCAGAAATATTATTTAAAACGGGACGGTATCAAAATAAATTTTGAGGATTATAGAAATAATAAATATCTCTATGTTATTTATCATAACAATCAATTTATGAAAGACATGGCCTATGAAATAAACGAGTTCCAACCGTCTATTATTGTCAAGGAGTGGAAAATTAATGATCGCTATAAAATGTATTTACTAAAACGACTAGAATCTACGTCGCAATGAAATAAATTTCATAGCAACCAATAGCATAACAATTAATGTAATGATGGAAATATAATTACCAATTTTTCTTACTTCAGTATTTTCAAATCTTAGCTCAAGTTTTTTTGATTCTTTTGGCAAAGATATTGTGATCAATTTATATTTGTTGACATCCTCAATCTTCATTTCTTTTCCATCAACCTCCGCTTTCCAACCGGGAAAATAATAAGTATTTAAACGTAAAGTCATCGGGGTTTTTGCGTTTATTTCAAAGGTCTTATTTTGAAATCGATTTTCTATCATTGCAACATCACCAATACCGGATATTACTTGATAAGGACTCTTTGGTAAATCTTTTTTTTCAATATCATAAATCGTTGTGTTAAGCGCGGATTTTTTTAAAGGAACACCTTTTGGCACAAACTCAAATGAAGTATTGCTGATTCTCCAGGCAATCTCCTCAAAAGATGTTCGTTCTGCATCCGACGTCCGAAGTAAATGTTGCGGTTTAAAATAGGGAGAATATTTAGTAACGGTTATTATGATAATAAGCGCAAAACCAATCTTAACCAAAAATTGCCAGCGTTTATTCATGTCTATCTGCTTCAGAAAAAATACAGAAAATGCTCCAACAACACTAATAAAAAAAGCGGAAAAAGTTAAGAACCGCCAAGGAAACTGCATATATGACAGATACTGGATTTTGTCCCAGATAAATTGTGAATAACCGGTCGTCATAAACAAACTAAAGAAAAGCAAAGTACTATACAATAAAAATCGCTTATTATCTTTTGACTTAAATTTTTTATTAATAAACAAGAATAAAAATACACTTAGCGCAACGATTGCCAAAGAAATGTGAATCTTTCCCAATTGAAACGTCATACCATCAGCATGATCTGGCGTTGAACCACCAAACCCCCAAGGCGAATACCACAACTGATCCGGATAAACAAAATGCTTTTTGTAGTCAGCTAACTCATTTGTTAAAACTTTATCAACCAAAGTATATTTTCGTTCCAGCATTGACGGCAACCAAAAAAAAGCCGAAAAACTTAATCCAAGCATTAAACCAATAACAACTGACCGTAAATAAATAATTTTTTGATTTGATTTAATGAAGCAAAATAAAACATATACACCAATAAAAAATCCGCTGGGAAATGCAATCAATGGATGGGTTAAAATTAACGCTGCAAAACCAATCCCCACTAAAACAGCATTTTTTATGCTGGGATTATTCTCAATTCGCTGTAAAAATACCATCAACCAGGCAAATGTGACAAAGCTAAAAAACTCAGCCAACGCACCCCGAATATAAACCGTGATTGCGTGATAAAAAAAATATGTGTAAAGAACAGCTGCAAGAAATCCAGAAAGCCGTCCCAAAATATTTTTTACAAAAACATAAATTCCTCCAGCCGCAAGTACAAAACCCGAAATAATCATTAGTTTAATTGACCAGATTAATGAAAATCCAAGAAGATAAAACACTTCGGCAAAATAATAAATCAACGGCGGATAAAAGTTGAAAAGCGGGTATCCAAAACCAAATCCCAACATATCAACCCAACGCGGAAACAAATAACCCTGTTTTATTCCCTGGTCTAACAAAAACAAACGCACAATGTGCTGATCATCATGCATTGACGGATAAAGGTTATTTAATAATACAAACCAGGCTGGAAGTGTTATAATAACAAGCAATATCAAAATATACCATTTCCGAAATTTCATAGTCTAATTTTATATGAAGGATATCAAAAAAAACACCATAATCAGCGCTTTGAGCCTATTTTTCCAAAGCGGATACTCTGCAGTTTTGGGTTTAGGTGCAAATTTAGCCATCACTATTCTTCTTTCACCGGAAATTTTTGGAATTTATATTACAGTTCTTTCGATGATCTCACTACTCAATTATTTTTCCGATATTGGTCTTGCGGCATCGCTTGTCCAAAAAAAAGATGTCAGTGATGATGATATTAAAACAACTTTCACTGTTCAACAAATTCTGGTAATTACAATCGTAATCATTGGATATTTATTAACCGGATTTATCCAAAGATTTTATAAGTTGCCGCAGGCAGGTGTTTATCTTTATTGGGCATTGTTAATCTCTTTTGTACTTTCATCACTAAAAACCATTCCCTCAATTCTACTGGAGCGAAAAATCAAATTTCAAAAAATTGTGATGGTTCAAATTATTGAAAATACCTTATTCTATTTAACAATAATTATTTTGGCCGTGTTGAAGTTTGGACTAATGAGTTTTACTTTCGCGGTCTTGGTCCGCTCAATAGCTGGATTAATTGCAATATATTCAATTGCCCCATGGCAACCAAAAATTGGGATTTCTATTGTCAGTTTAAAAAAACTTTTATCGTTTGGACTCCCATTTCAAGCCAGTTCGTTCTTGGCCTTATTCAAAGATGAATTGATTACATTATATTTGGGGAAAACTCTTGGATTCACCGGTCTGGGATATATTGGTTGGGCAAAAAAATGGGCAGAAGCACCGATTCGCATTATTATGGATAATATCAGTCGCGTCTTATTCCCGGTAATTGCGCGTATTCAACAGGACAAAAATAAAGTTGGAAGACTGCTTGATAAAATTCTTTATTATCAAACCATTTTACTTGCACCAATCATCATGGGTTCATTTATCGTTATGGACTCATTCATCAAAATTATCCCCCGTTATTCCAAATGGGAACCAGCTTTGCCTTTATTTTATCTGATGTGTATCTCTTCATTTCTTTCTTCATATTCATCCCCTTTCACCAATCTTTTTAACGCAATGGGTAAGGCAAAAACCACCTTTCTTTTTATGACGCTTTGGACCGTGAGCACTTGGATTTTTACACCAATTCTTACCCACTATTTCGGTTTTTATGGTTTTCCAATGACACAAGTTATTCTTTCCTTGGCTTTTGTCCTGGTTATTTCAAAAGCCCGAGAACTTGTAGATTTTCATTTCATTGAATCAGTGAAGCAACCAATTATTGCAGCAATCCTCATGGGAATAATTATTTCATTAATTAATTTATTTATTCTCAACTCTTTACTTGATTTAATCATGCTCATTATCGTTGGAGGATTAATTTATGCATTTTTCCTGCAAACTCTTTTTAAAATCAATATAATTAAAGAGATTAAAGGAATTTTTCATTATGAGTAGTAAAATTTCCGCCATTATCGTTGTCAAAGATCAACCCCTTCATCTTTATGAAACCTTGGATTCAGTTACTTCATTGGTTGATGAAATCATCATCGGTGATATTAATCTTTCACAAGAACAAACTCTTAAGCTAACAAAAAATCCAAAAATAAAAATCCATAAAATTGCATCAGATACTCCATTTGCCGACGTTGTTAAAGAAGATTTAAAAAAGCTTGCGAAAAACGAATATGTATTATATCTTGATCCGGATGAAGTTTTTCCAAAAAAAACAATTGATTTTATTAAAACTAATATAAATAATTACGACTGTTTTCTATTCCCTCGCCAAAATATTATTTTTAATAAATGGATTGAACACTCACGTTGGTGGCCTGACAACCAAGTACGCTTGTATAAAAAAACCAGTGTAATTTGGCCGAAAAACGTTCATCCTCAGCCAAAGATTATTGGAAAACAATATTGTTTTGAGGCAAAAACGGAAAACGCAATCATTCATTACAATTATGATAATCTTGATCAATTTTTAGAAAAGGCCACGCGTTATGCAAAGTCCGAAGCTAATAATTTATTACAAACAAAGCAACCTTTATCATTATCAACGACAATAAGTAAGGCTTTATCGGAATTTATCAGTAGATTTTTTGCCCATGAGGGTTATCGTGATGGAATACATGGTTTTGTCTTAGCGTTTTTACAGATGTTTTATTATTTTCTGGTGTATTTTTACTATTGGGAAAAAAATAAATATCAATCTGATCAAAAAGAAGATATTCACAAAATTCCACAGGATTATTTCAAACAAGGCCTATTTGAAACTAATTTCTGGCTAATTAGACAAAATCTCATATCTCCTTTTTTTAAATTGAAAAATAAACTTATTAACAAAATCCTATCGTTACTTTAATGAAAATTAATAACACCTCGCAAATCAAATATTAATAAACATTTCTTAATTATATGAAATATATAAAGAATCGAACAACTTTATTGATTCTGTTAATTTCATTCATATTTTTTATCATCAGATTATTTTTTTTAGATCAATTATTCCTATTACACGACGAAAGAGATATTATATTAACCAGTGAATCTATTGCTAAAACAGGAAGAGACCTTTTTGGAAATTTTTTACCAATCACTTTCAAAGGAATTAGCCCACAAGTACCGCTATTTACTTATTATTTTTTGGCTGTTTGGTATAAATTTATTCCTCCTAATAATATTATTCTAGCCCGCCTTCCTTTTGTACTCATAAGCTCATTTATCATTTGCCTGATTTACTTAATCATTAATAGGCTAACGAAAAATAAAAATTTAAGCATCTTAACATCAATCTTTGTTTGTTTTAGTCCATGGTATTATCACATGACACGATTGGCTTTGGAAGTAAATGTCGCATTGGTTATGATATTAACGGCTATCTATTGTTTTATTAGCAATAAGAGATTGTTTGCGCTTTGCTTTTTAACAATCGCTTTTTATAGCTATCAAGGAGCACGATTAACAATTTTACCGTTAATTTTAATACTTGGAGGATATAATATTTATAAGAATAGATTCAATAAAAAAGGATTATATCGAGGTTTGTTTATTTCTTTAATATGGATCTTTTTAATATTGACTTCTTTAAAACTTATAGATTTCTCAATTAATAGTTCAAGAATTAATGAAATTATTTTTTTTGATATTGAAAAAACTACACAAGAAGTTAACAATCTGCGTTCATATTCTAACGCCCCATTTGCAGTGAAGCAGTTATTTGACAACAAATTTACGGTGTCAACAAATTATGTTATTAATAATTTATTTAAAGCTTTTGACATTAGCTATCTATTTATTAAGGGTGATGATAGCGCCATAAATGGAAATGCCGCTTCTGGACAATTTTTCTCAGTACTTATTATTCCATATTTATTTGGGCTGTTAACTTTATTCGGTGTGTTTTCTGTGGAAAGTTTTCTTATTTTTTCCATCGGTTTAATTAGTTTAATACCGGGGTTACTCAATTCTCATGGAGCGTCGTTCTCATTTAGATCATCTTTAAGTGCAATAATATACGCATATATCATTGCCAATGGAACACAAAAAATGATTTATTTCCTAAAAAATAAGTATATATTTAAAAAAATTATCGTTAGTTTTTTATTTATATTATTATTACTTAATATTTGTAGTTTTGGTTACAATTACTTTATAAAAAGACAAGTAAGTGTATCTGAGTTATTCAATGAACATGAACGTCAACTAAATGATTACTTAATTACTAGAAATGATTCTATTGTAGTCTACTCTCCACAACCTCAAGATGCCTATTTAAGTTATGTATTTTCTCAAACAAATAGAAATTACCAAACAATTCAAAACGAAATTAATAATAAAACATATCAGTATAAACAACATAAATTTGTTTTATGTTCACATTTAACCGATTATCAAAACTTAACAGATGCTGTTATTACTGAAAGATGTCTCGATCCAAAAAAATATGAATATTTTCAAAACGGAAACCCAAAAATTTTAAAAAAAATTCCCTTTCAGGATATTTCTCAAAAAACTGCTTATTTTATTACTCGATAAATAGTTGAAGTCCGATTTCTCCATAAAAATTTTAGCTTATTAGGACAATCAAAAAAACTACGTACAATTTGATAGTTATTATTGTAATAAATATAGTCAACTTCTTTCAAAATTTGGCAATCGTTTGAGGAAATCATTTTCATCCGTTTTTCATAATCAATTCCTGTCAACCTTAACTGAACCAGGTCACTAAAATAACTCGTTTGACCAGAAAAAGCAGTTACGTAGGAAGTGTCACCATTGGCGTATAATGGAATTGGAACTTGATGATTTTGCCTAACTTTGTCGTTAAAAAATGGAGAGTAAACAATGCCTTTTGGTTGTTTTTTTAAATACTGAAGCGCTTCAATTTCTTCTTTTGGAACATAAGTTCCACCAGGAAATAATTTGAATGACCCAATTGTAATGTCAATAGTTGTTGGAATTGTAAGAATAAATATCAGAATAATTAAGAATTTCGCGAACCAATTCTTTTTTTGATATAAAATATAAACAAACTCAGAAATATATATAGTTGATAAAAATATCGCGTAATAAAAAAATTGAATTGTGTTCCACCATTCTGCTTTTTGCACCAATAAAAGCGATGCAACCGTCGCAATTACCATTGTTCCTAAAAGGATAAGGTCATAAACTTTATATTTTCGTGTAATTATCTTTACGCCTAGATAAATCAAGCCAAAAAAACGTACTCCCATGTAAAAAAACAAAAATAGAAATAAATTAATTGTTTCAATTAGAATTAATCTTGGACCAATTCCTTGAATCATGAGAAAATACCTTGCGTCTGTTAGATTTCTTTGATAAAACAAACCTGGATCTTCAGTGATTGGATGAACTAATGCAAAAGGAGCAAAGCCAAAAATAAAACCTGTTTTTGTTGAACTAAAAGGACTGTAAAACAATAGGATTGATAATCCAAAAAAAATCAAGATTATTAAAGAATAAAAAATTGTATTTTTTAGTTTAATCGAACAAGATTTTGACAATATAAACAAACCACAAAGAACAAGCGTAACTGCTCCTCCATAAAACTTAAGCCCTATATTAATAAACGTAAGAAAACCCAATATAAGCACGATGCGTAGGTTGATTTTACTTTCAACAATCTTAATCAGCAGATATAAAATTATCAGGATTGAAAGTGCATATTGCGTGTTATACATTGTATGTAGAATTTGTTGAGATAAAAGACCGGCTGATCCAATAATTGTCCTATCTTTAATTAAAGTGAGAATATAAGTAAATGAGCTGGAAAAAAATATAAAAAATAAAAACATAAACACGAAAATCTTATCGTCTTTAATTTTTCGCGCCAATTTAATCGCCAATACCGTAAATGCAACAAACCAAAAAACCGGAATAATTTTAAAAAATATTATTAACGATGTAAGAGGTGTTATTATCGTTACTAAGTAAATTATTAAATCAAAAAGATAGTTATATCCGGATAATTGTGCACCGGAAAAAATTGGAGAAATAAATGGAAACTGTTTAAACGAATTTTCAATCAAAGCTAAGTGCCATATCGCATCATGTCCATGAACTCCCCAAAAGTATATTCCACATTTTTCCTGATAACAATAACTACTTCCACTCGGAAAACTTAAACTCATGTATAAAAAAAATGCCGGAACAATAAGAAAAAGCAGAAAAGGATGTTTTTTGATATAATCAAACACATGTCTCATAGATTAGCGATAATTACCGTTGTGTATCAGAATTACATTATACTAGAAGACTTCTTTGATAGTCTTTGCAAAAACACTGACGTTGATTTTCAACTTTATATTGTTGACTTATCCAAAGAAAAAAAACAAATAACTCCCCCTTCTCAACTAAAAGTTCAAATTATCACCGGTGAAAACAAAGGTTATGCTTATGGAGTTAATTTAGGGATTAAAAAAGCCATACAGGATGGAATAAATAACTATTGTATTGTTAACAGTGATATTATTTTCTCTTCAAATTTTGTCCAAAACGTACAACAATCATTAAACAATAACCCTCAATCAATTATTGGAGGAAAAATTTTTTATGCTCCCGGATATGAATATCACAAGACTCGATATCAAAAGAGTAACCTGGGAAAAGTTATTTGGTATGCCGGAGGTAAAGTTGACTGGAAAAATGCACTCACCCCGCATTGCGGGGTTGATGAAGTTGACAAAAAACAGTTTGATAAAAAAGAAAGAACTGAATTTGTTAATGGTTGCCTAATGTGTTTTGACAGATCCGTGGTTGATAAGGTTGGTTTCTGGGATGAAAAATATTTTCTTTATTTTGAAGACTCTGACTATTGCGAACGCGCAAAACGAAAAAATATAAAATTATTTTATGATCCTTCAATTATTATCTGGCATAAAAACTCTCAATCAACTGACGGCTCAGGCTCAATACTTCACCAAAGATATCAAAGAAAAAACCAACTTATTTTTGGCCTAAAATATGCTCCAATAAGAACAAAGCTACATTTAATAAAGAATTATATATGCGAAAAATAACACAATCAACCAACAAAATAAAAGTTTACACAATTATTGGTATCGGACTAATCATATTTTTTTCAATCGCCTACATTTTATTAGTATTGAATCGCTATTGGCAACTGCAATATTTTTTTACTGATAATGTCTATTTTCAAAAAGCTCTATGGAAAGTTGCCAACTTTCAAGCGCCAATCGTCGAACATCGTTTATTAGGAAGAATCAACATCCTTGGAGATCATTTTCATCCAACCATTTTTTTTGTATCTCTTTTTCTTGCATTAACTGGAAAAAACGAAATGACGCAACTTGCTATGGTTATACCACTTTTTGTTGGGATGATTTTAGCTTATAAAGTTGCTTCATTACTCATTAGAAACAAAATTATTACTATCGCAATCATATTTGCTTCATTTATGTACCTTGGTACACAACACGCGATGATATTTGGGTTTCACGAACTGCATTTGGTTCCTCTTTTTTTCTGGATGATAATATATGGCTTTTTCTATAGAAAAAAATGGATTTATATTAGCGGTTTGATTTTGCTTATTCTTACTAAAGAAAATATGGCAGCAGTACTATTTTGTTGGGGACTATTTTTGTTGATGACCCAACGACAAAAAAAACGTCAAGCGTTAATAATTATTATCTTGTCAATCGTGTATTTTTTTACTGTTACTAAACTCATAATGCCTTTTTTCTCTATAAATAATCTCTACATACAGGCTTCAATATTACCTCATAATCTTTCCGAATATTTAAAACTATTAACTTCTCCTCACGAAAAAATGACAACTATTTTTATCTCAATGTTAAGTTTCGGTTTATTACCTTTACTGAATATTGCATCTTTGCCACTAGTTATTCAAGATTTTTTTATTAGGTATGTGTTTAATATTCAAGGTAATAATCAATATTCCATAGTTTTCCATTATGGCATTGCTTCGGTTTCATATCTTGTTTTCGCATCTATTTGGACTATTCATATTTTTGAAAAGAAAAAAGCACCAAAAATTATTATTAATATATTTGCTATCTTGATTTTCTGTACAAGTATTTTTTTTCATTTGTTCTATCTAGGAAGAGGACCGCTACAACAAGTCTTTATCATTCCTGATTTTTATAAAATAACTAAAGATAATGCTTTTATTTGGGAACTTATTAACCACACTCCAAAAAATGGAATCATTATCACGATGAATCACTTGGGTTTCCCTTTATCTGATCGTAATGTTTTTCAATTTCCTCGTGATTACAATAATCTAAACTCCATCAAACCTGACTATATCGTTTACGATAAAAGGCAAGAACAAAGTTCGGCAAATATTATTCCTTTTACAGACTTTGAAGAGTTTATAACGTTTATTAATAAGCTTGAACGAGACAAAAGATATAGTACCTACTTTAAAAAGGGGTCACTCGTAATTCTACAACGAATAAAATAAGGTAATTTTACTGAGACAAATTATCTCCGATAGTCGTATAAAAAATAATAATTTTATGGTCGACTGACAATTGAGTAAGAATTGTTTTTTTCTAATATTTTGTAAGGAATATTGTTTTCTTTCAGGCTATTTGGCGCCCAGTTTCGAGTGATTACTACAAAGTCTTTTTCATTTGATTGAAAAAGTTTTAATAAGGTTTTTTTTTCGTTTGAAAGTTTTTCAATTTGAATAATAGAATCGCCTGAATAAAATACAGCGATTGGTGCGAAATCATCGTCAATAAAACGTGTTTGTTTATACTTTGAAATTGATTTTGAAATAGCAACGTCATCAGAAATATATTTTGAAGTAGAAATCACCTCATTATAAAAAATCTTTATTTGGACATATGCAATAAAAGAAAAAGAAAAAATAAAAAATGCATTAACTAAAGTTGTGTTAATTTTTAACTTCGTAACTTTTTTGGTAGTATCTGAACAAAAAATTCCCAATTGATAAATTCCATAAGAACTTATAAATACCATTGGCAAATAAACCGGAATCAAATGCCAAAGATGGGTTTTTTCCGAAGTTAAAAATGGATATAACACCAACAAATTCCAAAGTAATATTATTGCTACGGCTTTTTTTAGAAATGCAAGAGAGACAAGTAAAAATGACCCACCTAATAACCAAAAATAATACCACTTTCTCACTCCCATATGTAAATAAAACAAAGGTTGCTCTGGTTTTAAATTTAAAAAAGAGCCAAGATTTTTATTATTACGCATTCCAACAATAATGAAATGTTCTTCTATAAATAAAGGGTTCTTGCTAATATTTGAATAATACCATGGATAAACTACGGCAAAAAAACCCGCTATACCCAAAACTAAAAATAATATATTTTTACGAATTTTAATAATCTGGTTAAGATTAATAAATACAATTAAAGGAAGAGCTGAAAGCCCAACCAAAGTTTTTGTCAACATTAAACAACCAAATGCTATTCCCACTAACGGAAAATAATAGAATTTTTTACTAGAAAGTAAAGATAAAAAGACTGTTAATATATAAAAAAATACAAAAAAAGCATCAAGATTTCCTGACCTTACCCTAATTAAATACCAAACCGAAGTTCCAAGCATCAAAGCAGCCACATATCCAATAGTTTTATTTTTAAATAATTTTATCCCAGTAAAATAAACTAAAATTATGGTAAAAATACTTAACAGAGCTGATGGAAAGCGTGTTGTAAACTCATTAATACCGAATAACTTATACGAAGCTGCTATTAGCCAAAAACCCATTGGCGGATGATCATAATATGGATAAGCATTCCATGTCATGTTAATATAGTCACCCGTCTTAACCATGTTTCGTGAAATACTTGCATACCAAGCCTCATCCCAACTCGCCAAAGTTTGATAATCTAAGCGATAAAAAAAGAAAAAACCAAAAAGCGCAATAAGAATAATAAGTAATATGTGATTACGAATAAACTCAGTCAATCTCATGACAACAATTTTCAAAAAACCACATTGTGACATATTAGATTTAGTTTTGAGATTTTCTTCTCTTTTTAACATAAGTGAATTTTAAATAATAAAATATTAAATAAAAAATATTAATTACTAAAGCAAAAAGTATGATTTCTTTTTTTAAAGATACTTTTCCAATCGTATCCCAACCTCCTAAACGAATATAGGGATAGTAAGATAAGAGCAAGCCAAACAATAATGGTTCAATCCGGCTTATCAGATTGCCAAAGATTGGAATCAGACTAAAAAATACTAAAAAATACCAGGGTTGAATCTCCGACTTAAATGATAAATATAATAAAAGACAACTTATTAAAGTGATCACAATCCAATTGACTATTTTTGATTTCTGACTGATTAAAACTAATGGAAGAGTAATATATTTAATTCCTCCACTAAACAAAAATAAAAATCTCGCAATCCAGTTTTTTTTACCCCGTAACCAGAACGCCATAGGTATAAATCCAGAGATGAATGGATATTTATCACGAATTGATTGTGAAAACGCCCCGAGCGTAAGCTCGTGGTTACGGGGTTTACTATATAAAAAGCCAAAGGCAATAATTGCAATAAACAAAGCTAATGCATCATTGTGACCGTTAACCAAACCCTCAATAATTATGATTGGGTGTGTTGCGATAATTAAAGCCAATTGCTTGTTTATTTTCTCTAAAGATTTAACTGCGAAAATATAAAAAGCTACATACATCAACTTAAACAAAATGAAAGTTAATAAGAATTTGCCCATTCCCAGAAAAGAGGGAATTAACGTGAGTGGAAGAAATGTTGGGCCATAAGGATAAGTTCTATGTGTCCAATGCATAAAACGCGTCCAGTGATCACTCGGAAAATCAAGAGCTTTAAAAAGATAAGGATTTTTTCCGTAAAACGTTAATATCTTTGCATCAAACATATAATTAAAAAAGTCATGAGACAAAAAAGGATAACTGATTAATAATATCCCACCAATAATAATTGCTAATCTAACAGGTGAAATTTTTTTACCTTGCTTTATTATTAAAAAGTAAAAAATAAATAATAGACAAATAATAGCGAAGTAAATCCACCAGGATAATTCACGCTGAAAATATCCAATATTAATAATCTGACCTCTAAACCAGTTCCATAATGGATGATTAATCATGGTTAAGTTCAAATCAATAAGTGAGTATGAATATATTGACAATCCAAGCAGTAATATATAGTATAGTATTAACATATGCGAAAAAAACTCCCACCCGCTTTATTTTACATCTTATTTTTAACATTTACAGCGTTATTTATTTATTTTCGCATCGGATCAATTCTCTATAAAACCGTTGGTTATACCTATGACCAAGGCCGTGACTTCCTAAAGGTTTCGGAAATTATTCTACAAAAAAATATTACCTTTATCGGTCCAACAACAGGGATCGAAGGGTTGTTCCACGGAGCTTGGTATTACTATATATTAGCGATTCCTTTCGTTATATTTAATGGCTTACCGATTGGTTTTTACTATTTTAATCTCTGCATTTATTTATTAATGTCTTTGGGAATTTTCTATTTTTGTTATCGTCATTTTCATTGGACGATAGCAATTCTGACATCGATGATAATGATTACCTCTCCATATTTTGTTTTTCTTTCAATATTCGTGGGAAACAATATTCTTGCTCCCCCGGCATTGCTATTGTTCATTTATTTTAATTATTTATTAATCAACAAAGATAAGAAGGTAAATTCTTCTAAGTGGTTATTTACCGCGATAGGATTGAGTCTGGGAATGGTAATGGAGTTTGAACTATCATTCGGACTTCTTCTTATTCCATCATACTTTATGACGAGTTTAATTCTTCCAAAATTACGCAATAACTTATTTAGACTTAAGGAAGGATTATTTTTCTTATTAGGATTAGGCTTTGCATTAGCTCCAAGACTGCTATTTGAATTAAAAAATAATTTCCAGCAAACAAAAGTTTTATTTGGGTTTTTTTTAAAACCAAAATTACATAACCCTAAAGCCTATTTCGATGTTGTTAATGAAAGGTTCCAACTTTTTGTTAATTATTATAAGAGTTTATTCCCCCATCAGATCATTCTCTGGTTAGTATCAATTATTATAATTTTTTCTTTACTATATCTTATAAAACGAAAGGTCTGGAAAAAATCATTTCAATTTATTTTTTTTAGCAGTGGTTTAATTTTTTTACTTTTCTTTCTTTCAACTTTTTATAAAGATAGCTTTTGGAATAATTATTATGAAGGAATACAGTTGTTATTTATCAGTATAGTAATTATACTGTTATTTCTTCTTTATAAAGAGAGTCATAAAATTGGAATTTTATTAAATGGAATAATTATTTGTTCGTTTATGGTTTATATTGTTTTCAGTATAAAACCGATTGTTAAACCACCAGATTCTGGTTTGGGCTTGAGGGAAAAAATAGTTGAGACAATTTACAATGAAGAAAAAACACACGAAAAATTTTGTGTTAAAATCTACACACCACCGGTTATTCCATATACATATGACTATCTATTCCAATACTTTAGTCGGAAAAATAATCGTTTAATACCGGAAAAAGACTGGATAGAAAAACGTTGCTGGCTGATTGTTGAAAAAGACGATTACCAATTTCGAACCGACAAATGGATTAATGATAACTTACCAAAAGAAAGTAAATTACTAAAAAAAACTACTTACCCGGACATAATTTTATACTTCTATGAAAAAAAATAATTTAATTACATTTTCTCTTCTGCTTATTATTGGGATTAATATTTTTTTTCTTATTTGGTATTTAATTAATGGAGATTTGTATTTTCATACTGATATCGCGAGAGACTTTCTCCTGCTTGACGATCTTGCAAAGCGAAAATTTGTTCTTATCGGGCCGCGTTCAAGCGGACTTTTTGGGTTTTATCACGGACCACTTTGGATGTATCTTAATTTTCCTGCCTTCTTGCTTGGAAAAGGAAATCCAATTGTTGTTGGTTGGTTTTGGATACTGTTATTTATCATTTTTTTATTATCTTCATATTTTATCGCAAAACGAATGTTTAATGAAAAAGTTGCATTGATTTTCACTACACTTCTTTCAATATTCCCCGGAATTCCCCTTATCAATCGGGGCGAGATGAATGGATTTTACAATCCTTTTGGAGCTATGTTTCTTATGCCGGTTTTCTTTTATTTTATTACAACTTATGTAAAACATAAAAAAGCAATCCTTTTAACTACCGCTCTTTTTATTAACGGCTTAATGTTTCAATTTCAAGTCGCATTTGGAGGACCTGTTTTACTTATAACCTCTTCCATCGCTTTTTATTACATTATTAAAGAAAAAAAATGGTTATATTTACTTACCTTTTTAATTCTCCTTATTCCCTTTTCAACATATATATTATTTGACCTTCGTCACAACTTTTCCCATCTGAACGCAATCCTAAACATGAATAACAAGCCTGATGCTGTGTTAATTCCAATTCTGGATCGGATAAGACAGCGATGGGGAATGTTAAATACAAATTCTCTTCATTTCTTTCGCGAACCATATGAAATTTTTAATCTTTTTTTTGCTTACGTAATCGCGTTCGGTTTTTATATTATTCTAAAGTCCAAAAAAATTACAAATAAGATTCCTTATGTTGTTGGGTTAATTATATATTTTGGTTATTTTTTACTTTCTTGTTTGCATAACGGATGGCTAATGTATTATTACTGGATACCAATTTATCCTTTAGTTTTTCTTCTATTCTCTTCTTTGGAATCGGTAATAAATAAGAAAATTTTCTATTCATTAGTTTTCATTTGCGTATTTTCAAATATCATTATATCCTTCAATAATTTTCAGCAATCAAAATTAATTATTGGAAAAGGAGATAGTAATTGGAAATTTCAATCATCAATTGCAAAAACTGTATTTGATGATGCTAATGGTAAAGATTTTGGGTTTTTTATTTATACACCGGATATATTTGCGTATTCAACTAAATATCCTTTTGCCTATTATCAACGTATAAATCCTCAAACAAAAATGTATATTTACGAACGCAAGCCACTCACCTATCTTGTAATTGCACCTCCTCCTAAAGAAAAACCATGGATGACGGGAGACTGGTGGAAAGCAAATAAGATTGGAATAAAAAAGACTCCGGATAGAATCTTTACATTTGAAAACGGATATGTTGTTGAACGTTTTCACTTAACTGAAAAAGATATGAAGATACCATATGACCAAAATTTAAACGATTGGATATACTTTAGATAATATGATTATACTACTCAATAAAATTAATGCTTTTGTGAAAAATAAGTGGCCATATATTCTTTTGACGATATTCTTAATTATTCTATTTTTTCTTCCGCGATACTTTGAATACAAAAATCGATTTAATTTTGACTGGGACCAAGAGAAAATGGCCAATGAATCTAAGCAAATTATTAAAAATCACAAACTAACTCTTATCGGGCCACGCGCAAATAATGATAGGGGTTTTTTTCTTGGCCCTCAATTTACTTACCTAATTACTCCCTTTTTTGTTTTTACAAACTTGCACCCAAATGCCCTTGTTTATTTTCTCATCGTATATAACTTCGTTTTTTTCCTTGCCGCGTTTTTCGTTCTTAAGAAAATCTTTAACATGATTTTTGCTTCTTTCTTTCTACTTATGTGGGGAGTAAATGATTTTCTTATCCGGGGGGATACAAGTATTTTTGTGCCTCTAATAATCCCTTTAGGAATAATTTTAACGATATTCTGCCTTTATAAGATTTACAATCAAAAAACAATAAAATGGTGGTTACTTTTAGGTTTGGTTATTGGATTTTTTGCAAATATGCATTTCCAATTTGTTTTTATCGGGCTTTTTGCCTTTGTTTTTACCATCCTCTCTTTAAAACAATTAAAACTAACTTATATAAAAGTATTGGCCTTTTGTTTTAGCATATTTTTAATGTTCTCGCCTCTTCTTTTGTTTGACTTAAGACATAATTTTCTTAACAGCAGGCTTTTTATCTCGTTTTTTACTGAAACAGATCCAAATGTTTCACGCTTCTGGTTTGTATGGTTCCCAGTATTTCAAAATTTCATTGTTCCTTTTGTTTTTTCAAAGATTTCTCTCATTGCTTATTTATTTTATTTTGGAGTTCTTGGAATATTGACATATCTTTCTTATCAAAAAAAAGCATTTGGAAGAAGTTTTTACTTATCTTTTATGGTCTTATGGGTAATATTCCCGATTTTTTTCTCAATATACGGAAAAAGACCTTCTGAATATTATTTCAATTTCCTCTATCCGTTTATTTTAATTTGCCTTATCGACTTTATTTTAACTATTAAACAATATTTATTAGGAATGGTATTTCTCACTATTTATCTTTGGATAAACATCTATACTTTTCTACCTTATGTTACCTCTTTTGGCTTAAGCTTTACTCAAAAAGAACAGGCGGTTTTAAGAATTAAAGAAATTACTGATATTAGGCCTTGTGATATTGCTTTTAATGTTCCACTTGGTCGAAATGTGGGGTATAAATATTTATTCGAATATTATAATATCCGTCAAATCGGTAACTGGAAGACGTGCGTAATTGATCTGGATATTCCGCCAAAAATTGGTGATGAGATTTTTGGATCCATTGGACTTAAAATTCCAAAACCAACAATCGTCAAATAGTTTTTTTAGAAACTTACTCATAACCTATGATTCTCACTGTGATAAAATAATTATGTGCAAAATGCAATTACCGTCTTAATCTATACCCGGAACGAGGAAAAGAATATCGTTGACTGCATTAAGTCAGCTAAGCTTTTAACCGCTAATGTCATTTTAATTGACATGGAAAGCCAGGACAAGACCATTGAGCTGGCAAAAGAATTGGGTATAACCATTCATAACTTCCCTTATTCGTATTATGTTGAGCCCGCACGAAAGTTCGGTATTGAAATGGCCAAAACTGATTGGGTTTTGATTTTGGATGCAGATGAGAGAATAACGCAAGAATTGGCGAAAGAAATAAATAAGGTTATTTTTAGTCATTCTGGCTTGTCCAGAATCGATTCTGGAGTCGTCCCGATTGAAACGGGACTCCCCAGAATGACGAGTTATTATAAAATTTCCCGTAAAAATATCTTTGCCGGGAAACAATGGCTAAAACACGGCGGTTGGTGGCCTGACCAACAGATTCGATTGATTAATAAACAATATTTTGTTGATTGGCCAAGTCAAATTCATTCCACGCCTAAAATTAAAGGCAATTGTGGCTTTCTTCAACAACCACTACTGCATTTGTTCCACGGAGATTTGGAAACAATGGTTGATAAAACTATTAATTTTGAAAATATTGAGTCCGATTTGTTATTTAAAGCCAATAAACCAGTCACAATAATAACTTTTTTTAGAAAGTTTTTTGGTGAACTTTTCAGGCGCTTAATTGTCAAAAAAGGATTTTTGGACGGTATCATTGGTATAATGGAGAGTATCTATCAGGCATATTCCAAAACCATTACTTATTTATTACTCTATGAAAAGAAAAACCGTCGCTCTTTATAGTCCATATCTTGATATTTTAGGCGGAGGGGAAAAACACATACTCTCAATCTTGCAAGTATTAGAGAAAGAAGATTATGAAATAAATATCTTCTGGGATAAAAACCTACAAAAAGAAATCGAGAATCAATTTTCACTTTATTTTATTAATAAAATAAAGTGGCTTCCAAACATATTTAAAACAAACTCAGTAATTGATAAGGTAAGCGCTTTAAGAAAGTTTGATATGTTTTTCTACGTAACCGATGGTAGCTATTTTTTATCCACGGCTAAAAAAAACTATATCTTTTGCATGGTGCCTCAAAAAAGTTTATATCAGATGAGTTTGATTAATCGATTAAAAACAAAAAACTGTAGCTTTATTTGTAACTCAAAATATACTCAATCATGGTTAACAAAATGGGGAATAAAAACACAAGTAATATATCCTTATATCTCCGATGAATTTGTTAATTTAGATATAAATCATCTCCAAAAAGAAAATATTATTTTATCTGTTGGTAGGTTTTTTGGCCATCTTCACTCAAAAAAACAATCTGAAATTATTAATACGTTCAATAAACTTAAACAGGATAATCCATCGTACAAAGATTTTAAACTAATATTGGCTGGCGGCTTGATGCAAGAAGATAAATTATATTTTGAATCATTGAAGAAATTGGTTGTAAATAATCCGAATATTATTCTTTTGCCAAATCTTCCATTTCCTAAGCTATTAGATCTATACAAAAAGGCAAAATATTTTTGGCATTTCGCCGGGTATGGGGTTGATGAAAACACAACTCCTGAATTGGTGGAACATCTTGGAATTACTCCGCTTGAAGCAATGGCGGCCGGATGCTTGACTTATTGTTACAATGCAGGAGGCGCAAAAGAAATTATTCAAAACAATAAAAACGGTTTTTTGTTTAATAACATCGACGATTTGCTGGGGAAAATGATAGATTATGAAAAAGCAAATAACATCGTTCAATATGCACATTCTTATGTCAAGGATAATTTTGGTTTCAAGGTATTTGAAAAAACAGTTAAAGAAATTATATAACCATGATATCTGTCATCATTCCAACATATAAAAATACTGAAGGATTTTTGGCCAATCTTAAACACAATTATCCATACCTAAAAGATAGCGAGATTATTGTTGTGAATGACAATCCAAATAATGATTTAATGAAAAAACTTGCGCTTTATCCAAATATTTTCTTAATTCAGAACACTAAAAACCTTGGTTTTGCAAAAAGTATTAATATTGGAGTACAAAAAAGCAATGGAAAATACTTATTATTATTAAATGATGATGTCTTGTTGAATAAGGATAATTTTAATAACAAGCTAAAACTATTTGAACAAAATAATGACTTATTTTCAGTAAGTTTTGCTCAAAAAGAAAAAAACAATCAAATTGTTGGTAAAAATATGGTATGGTGGCAACGAGGTTTATTTTTTCACAAAGCAGATGGTAATTTAGTCTCTGGAGAAACCGGATGGGCAGATGGAGGTAGCTGCATAATTGATAAAAATAAGTTTCTAGAACTAAAGGGGTTTGACGAAGACTACTCCCCTTTCTATTGGGAAGACATTGACTTGTCATATCGGGCAAAACTTAAAAAATGGAAAGTTTACTTTGATCCGTCGGTTTTAGTTGAACATCATCATGAAACCACAATCGGAAAAAGTTATTCAAAAAAACAAATAGAAATTATTGCTTTTCGTAATCAATTACTCTTTACGTGGAAAAACAGTAGGGGTTTAAAAATGTGGCTACAACATATTATATTTTTGCCTTATAATATGCTTTATTATTTGCTAAAAGGTAAGACTAGCTTTGCAATCGGATTTATTAAGGCATTGTTAATATTGATTAAATGAAAAACAAACTAATTTACCCACTACTACTCGGGGCAGTTCTTATCAGCGCATTCCTTAATCTATTTCGCTTTAATCAGGTTCCTCCTTGTCTAAATGCTGATGAAGTTGCTTTTGGATATAATGCTTATTCAATTGCACAGACCGGGAAAGATGAATTTGGAAAATTCCTACCACTGCGATTTGAATCATTTAAAGACTTTAAGCTCCCAGTCTTCGTTTATTTTTCCGTCCCATTCGTTAAGCTACTCGGACTTAATGAAGTGTCTACTCGCCTTCCTAATGTTGTTGTTTCTATTTTATTTATTCCATTAGTTTATCTCATCTTAAAAAAACTATTCAATAACTTTTATGTCAGCATTATCGGAAGTTATTTAATTGCATTAACTCCATGGACTTATATTCTTTCCCGTCATGCTCACGAAGGCGTAATTGGTGCACTACTAATTCTCCTTGCTTTGTACTTTTTACTAGATTTATCAAAAGGATTTACTATCAAATCAATGCTACTTACCAATCTATTCATCATATTGGCTGCGAATTCCTATCACTCCTACCGAATGTTTGTTTTCTTTTGGATATTCTGGCAAATTATTTTATTGCTCTTTTACAAAACCAAAGTCAAATTCAATCGAATTTTTTTCTGGATTATATTATTCTTCACAATACTGATTCCCCTATCAATTGACGCAGGCTCTAGTTTAAATCGTGTTGGAAATTTACTTTTCACTCAAAATCCAGGAATTCACCTTCGTTTACAGGAATATTTAACCGAACACGGATCGACTCTTGTCCATAATATCTATTCACAAGGAATTATTGATATTAGTAATCGCTACATATCTCAAATTTCGCCAGAGTTTTTTCTGATTTGGGGAGATAAAAATTGGCGCTTTGGTTATCAATATCTTGGTTTAATTACTCCGGTTGAATATATTTTTATTTTTGTAGGAATATATTATCTATTCAGAAAACGCCAACCTTATCGATATTTATTATTATCTCTTCTTTTAATGTCTCCTATTCCAAATGCATTAACATGGCAAGATGCATCTTTAATCCGGGTTTATTTTATGATTTTTCCACTTCTTTTTATTACAAGCTATGGTCTAGTTAATATGTTAAGTGATATAAAAAATTATCGACTTAAATTATTAACAATTATCGGATTGATTTCAATGTATGGATTCTTTTTGTTTTATCATTGGGACGTTTACCTGCTTCATTATCCTAAAAGAATCGAAGTGATTCGCGCATGGCAATGCGGATATAAGGAATTAGGTCAATATGTTAAGAGTAACTACGATAAATTTGACAAATTTGTGATTACTGATCGACACGGACAACCATATATCTATATGCTTTATTATCTTCAATATGATCCAACTAAATATCAAAAACAAGCAATTATGACAATCCCGGATGGGTATGGTTTTGGACAAGTAAAGGGTTATGATAAATTTAGTTTTCAATTTTCTTATGATAAAAATGCTAAAAAAACAACATTTATTGGATATCCGGAAGAATTCAAAGATTTGAAACTTGATCAATCAAATTTTAAAAAAATACAAATCCGCTCTGAAGAAATTTTCTGGATTTATGAAAATCCTTGAATTAAACTATCCCAATGTGTCATTCCCTCGAAGGAGGGAATCCAGACCTAATATTCATTACAAATAAGATAATTATCGACTGAATCTCCCCTAAAGGGGATTGTAACCCGTCGGAATTTATCCCCGCAGAGGCGGGGACGGGGATGACGTTTAAACCAACAAAGCAAGACTGAAGTTATAGAAAGCATGAATTAAAATTGCAACCCATAGATTTTTTCTCTCAAGATAAACAAAAGAAATTACCAAACTCAAAAGTACATCTGTCACCATAAATATCAAAAGTATATTCCCGGTGATTTTTAAATTTGTAAACAACATTGGGACGTGAAGGAAAAAAAACAATATACTGGAAAGAAACGCCGCAGATAATAAGTTTTTTGAATCAGCATATAACCGTTTTAAAACAAAACCACGGGAAAGAATTTCTTCGGTGATACCGGTCGCCAATGCTAAAACCGCAATCATTAGAAACGGTTGAGTCGTGTTAACTTGAATGTGACCGTTTCTCAGATAATTTGCCAATGCAATCGTGGATAAAAACAATAATCCAATCGTAATACTAATCAGCCAATCTACCTTTCTTAATCTTCCTTTTAAATCAATTGCCTTAAAAAAAGCGGTTTTCTCAACCTTAATAACGTAATAGGCAACCGGTAAAACAAAAATTAACGGCTTAATGATTAACTCATCAATCCATTCGGCCATTTTAAAATTCGCACGATAAAAACTCCAAACTATCAGTATTATTGCCCAAATATTAAGTGTTTTCTGTGTTAAAGAAAGAGGTTTTTTCATTAAGAATAATTTAGCGCTTTTTTGAATAAAAATCAAGTGACAACTAGACTCCCTTAAACAAATGGGAAAAATTAACTCGAAGTAACCGACAGATTTTACTTAATACTTTAATGGTTGGATTGGCTTCACCACGTTCGATGCGAGCTAAATATGTTCTGTCAATATCAGTAATGAGAGCTAATTGTTCTTGTGAAATATGTTTTAGATTGCGCTCCGTCACAATCCTCTCCCCCAAACGCTTGTAAAAAAAGTTACCCCGCATATATTGTAAAATATAAATATGCAGGAGAATATGCAAGAGACTATAGTCATCATTTTCATTACTTTAGACTGTTGGAGAGACAAAAAAAATGCGATATACCACATTAAAAATCCACGGCTATTCCAAAAAGTCTTTTAGCTTCCTGGCACGGGTTGGATGTTTTAATTTTCTAATTGCCTTTGCTTCGATCTGACGAATTCTTTCACGCGTAACCTTAAACTCTCGACCAACTTCCTCCAGCGTTCTTGGTTTCCCATCTTCAAGTCCAAAACGCATAATCAAAACACGTTTTTCGCGAGGAGACAATGTCTCCAATACTTTACTTAGTGCATCTTTCAGTAATTCGCGCGACACTTTGTCATAAAGCATTGGCTGATTTTGATCAGCAACAAACTGTTCAAGCGTTGCTTCTTTATCGTCTCCAATTGGAGTGGAAAGAGATTTTGGTTGTTGTGAAATTTTCAAAAGATGTTCAATTTCTTCAGTTGTTTGTTCCATTTCTTTAGCAATCTCTTTTGTTGTTGGTTCCTTTCCAATTTTTTGAGTTAAGCGTCTTTGAGTTTTATATAATCGGTTTATTTGATCAACCATATGTACGGGAATACGAATTGTTCGTGATTGATCAGCTATTGCACGGGTAATTGCCTGTCTAATCCACCAAGTGGCATAGGTTGAAAATTTAAATCCACGACGCCAATCGTACTTCTCCACTCCACGAATCAAGCCTTTATTACCCTCTTGAATTAAATCAAGAAAAGTTAATCTTCTTCCAAGATATTTTTTAGCAATCGAAACTACAAGTCGAAGATTTGCCTTAATCAAAGCATCTTTTGCTTGTTGATTTCCTTTTTCATATTTTTTTGCCAAATCTACTTCTTGTTCGAATTTTAAAAGCGGTGTACGTCCGATTTCTTTAAGGTATTTTTTTATCGGATCAAGCGATTCACCATGTTTTAATCCAACAATCTGCTCAATCTCTTTTTCCATTTCCTCCGTACTCTTTTTCGCATCAATCTCTTCCCTTGTCGATATTGTTTCAAAAATATCAATTCCTTTTTTTAATATCTGGTCAAAAAAATCATCGATCTCTTCAATGTGTTTTTCCGGATCTCCGCAAATAATCAAAATGTCATCTTGAACAACAAAGCCATCAAACTCACCTTGTTTTAAAAGATCTTTCCAGCTTTTAGGGATTTTTGAAATTATCATACGCTCAATTCTACAATGTTGAAAGGGTTTTTTCTACCGCTTGTAATTCATTTGTAATTTTTAACATCTCTACTTCGTTATTTTCTTGGTCACTTGAATCGCTTGTAGCAATTTTTTTAAGTTTTTCTTTAAGGTTAATTTTCTTAATCTCCCAAATTGTTCGTTGAAAGTCCGACTTAATTGACGGAAGATCTTGAGAGGCATAAAGAAAAAGTTCATTAGCTGTTGCCTGCAGTTCTTTTGGCAGTGTGTTTATAAAAGAATTAATATCTGCCTTATCTTTATCATTGATATGTTTTTTTAATAATGATGTTATTTTTCTCAAAGCTGGTTGATCAAAATCATTTTCATCAAGAACTGTAAAAAACAAATTTGATGAAGCATATAAATCTTCGTTTTGGAGAAGAAGACTTAAGGCATATCTTTCTAAAATTGATTTTCTCGGCATCTGTAATATTTGCTCTTTACTCGAGCTGTCAGGCAACTCTACTTTTTTTGTTTTTTGAAATAAACGCATACTTAACTCTAATGTCTTTTCCGAAAGATTAATTGTTTGAGCTAGTTTATTGAGATAATATTCTTGCACCACCGGATTCGCAATCATACTGATAAAAGGAATCATTTCTTGACTGATCTTTTTTTTATTGAAAGCGTTTGATTCAGGATATTCTTTTTGGACTTGGTCAATTAAAAAATCATAAACAGGAATTGGCTTTGATAAAATTTTTTTAAAACCCGCCAAATCTTTTCTAATGGCTTCATCAGGATCTTTTGCTCCATTGATAATTAAAACTGAAATTTCTACGTCAAGTCCCTCTGCCGCGGCAACTCCACGCTTCATTGCTTCAATACCGGCTGCGTCTGAATCCAAAGCAAGATTAATCCGTTCCGAATAACGTTTTAATAAAATAATTTGTTCCCGGGTTAAAGCAGTTCCTTTAATCGCCACAAAATTTTCAAATCCATGTTGATATGGCATGATCACGTCAAATTCACCTTCCACTACTACCACTGATTTTTGTTTTTTTATTCCTTCTCTGGCAATATCAATTCCAAACAAAGTTTCTCTTTTATGATAAATTGGCGTCTCCGGTGAGTTAATATATTTGGCGGCTTTTTCGTTTGGATCAAGCGAACGGCCGGAAAATCCCATGATATTTCCCCGACTATCACGAAGTGGAAAAATCAATCGACCACGGAAACGGTCATAAAAACTCCCTTTTTCACTTTTAATTAAAAGGCCGGCGTTTACTAAATCTTCTGGCTCGTATTTTTTTTTAGTAAGAAAATTTTGTAAAGAATCCCAAGAATCCGGTGCATATCCCAACCCAAAACGTTCAGCCACCTCAAGTTTTATCCCCCGTTCAATCAAGTAATCTTTAGCTTTTTCACCAAATTTAGTTTTATTAAGAACATACTGAAAATATTGTGCTGCGAGTTGATTAATTGTGAAAAAATGCTCCTTTTTCTTCCAATGTTCATCCGGAACCGTTCCCGGTTGCAACACTACTCCAGTTCTATGAGCCAATTCCTGCGCAGCTTCATAAAAAGTGATATTTTCCCAACGCATTAAAAAACTGAATATATCCCCGCCCGCTTGACATCCGCCAAAACAATGCCAAATTTGCCTTTCCGGTGAAACCACGAAAGAAGGAGTTTTTTCCTGGTGAAACGGGCAAACTGCTTTAAAATTTCTACCGTTTTTTTTGAGTGTAATGTAGGAACCGATTAAATCAACAATGTCGATCTTTTCGCGTATTTGATCAATGGCAGTATTCATCGCCTTATTCTATCAAAAAATTAATGATAATAATTACGTCAATTTTCAAGTAAACTCCTCACTATGATATAACAATATAATGTAGTGGAATATTATTAATAAGATCACTATATAAAGACCAATTTTATTTTTTATTCACGTTGCATGAATTTCAATAATAGACCCTGTTTCCTCGATTTCACTCCAAAATAATCTACCATCATATGTTGGAATCGAGATGTCCCAGTCAGATTGAACTTTACGCAAAAAAATTGGCCCTAAAATATGGGCATATCGTTTATATTTTGGTAAATAGATTAGTCTAAACAAATCACCAGAGCATAGTCGTTCTCTATGGGCATCATCTTCTAAGTCGGAATACATTTTTAATATTGCATCAAGAGTGCCCGTTTCTTGAACTTCTCGACATACTTTTTCTGCGAAATAAGGAAATCTCTTACGACTAATGTAACTATTACGTGTTGCTCGACTTCCATAAAGTTGAACACTATCAACCACTGCGAAATGAGCAATGGCTATGATTCCAGGCATAATAGTCAAAATGTGTGGTGTTTTTGATGATAACGGGACTTTAAATAAAAGTACCATTTAATAAAATTAATCTTTCTTTTTCTTGTTAATCCTTTATGTACTGACAGT
>Ga0247840_10001395_pt1 | contig 47506 bp, 48 predicted proteins | sample LaCruzMarch2015__FD_192404 | JGI IMG/M metagenome (GOLD analysis project Ga0247840, IMG submission 192404) | Freshwater microbial communities from meromictic Lake La Cruz, Castile-La Mancha, Spain - LaCruzMarch2015_17m | ecosystem: Environmental > Aquatic > Freshwater > Lake | place: Spain... | reverse complement strand
AAGGAAACACCTATTTGTATCGCAGCTGCTATGACCACGATATTTGAAATAGTTCCAAATCCAGGTCTTTCCCTTAGTGGAATCCAGAGAAGCAAGACCAAGGTACTGATCGCAAAAGTAGACCAACCCATGGTGATATTTAATTGATCAGAGACTCCTTGAGCCAGTACAGACCAGGGTGCATTACCTATTGTGCTTTGAATCAAAAGTGAATCACCGAGACCAAAGATGAATAAGCCAAAGAAGAGAACTCCCGTGCGAGAAGGATTGAGATCCCACCGCGATTTTGCTGTCCAAGATGTTTGGGGAACTGTCTTATGAGGGCGCAAGAACTCAAGAAATGGATTGGACACTGCATGAGTATAATCAGCAAATGTTTCCTGGCATAGGCACAATCATCAACATCATCACCATTGTTTCAGGTGCATCACTTGGTGTTTTAGTTGGAAACAAAATGCCTATTCGTACTCGAACCCTGTTGACCGATGTTCTTGGATTAGTCACTTTGCTCGGCGCAGCATCGGCTCTCATCCCATTATGGTCGAGTCGATATACAGAGGCATTGCCTCAAGGTTGGACATTGCTTGTTGTTCTGGGTTCTTTGCTTATTGGTGGACTTATCGGATCGGCACTTAAACTTGAAAACAGACTGGATGCGCTGGGGGAGAACCTCCGAATAAAGTTCAAGGCATCGTCAGATTCATCTTTTGTTGAGGGCTTTGTCGCGGCCTCATTACTTTTTGCTATTGGTCCATTAGCTATTCTCGGAAGTATTAGCGATGGCATGGGCACAGGTATTGATCAGCTTGTTTTGAAGAGCACACTCGACTTTTTTGCAGCCATGGCTTTTGCTACTTCCCTAGGTTGGGGAGTAGCGGTTTCAGCGATTCCGGTCGGTATCTATCAGGGGGCATGGACCTTGGTCGGTCTAGGCCTGGGCGAGGTTTTGGCTGGTTATCAAATAGATGCAATGACCATCGTTGGTGGAATTATGTTGATCTGCATTGCACTTAAGTTACTTAATATGAAAAGTGTTTCTGTTGGAAATCTTTTGCCGGCCTTGTTTATCGCCCCAATTTTAGCGTTGTTGGTTCACAGTCTTTAGAAAGATTCCGAAACTACTCCTTAAATGGTAGTGGTAGGGAAGATGTGTGGGCTGCTCGAGATGCGCGCGCGGTTACCTGTCTCATGTGGTGTCTCCGGCATAGGACCTCATAAGCTACCTCTGCACCAGGTGCGACATCTCCAACGACAACCTGCTCACCTTCGACAACCATAACGCCGCCTACGGTGCGTGCGTTATGTGTTGCTCTAGCACCACACCAACACAAAGCCTCTACCTGCAAAGTATTAACGCGATCTGCCAACTCAACTAATCGGGCAGATCCTGGGAAGAGTTTGGTTCTAAAGTCAGCGAGAATTCCAAATGCGAACACATCGATGCCTAAACCATCAACAACTCGTGCCAACTGATCGATTTGAGCAGACTCGTAAAATTGAGCCTCATCACAGATGATGTAATCGACTCTTTCGCCCATAGACAACTTATCAACGACCATCTTGTGTATATCTAACTCGGGGAACACCTCTATCGCAGGACTTGATAATCCCAAGCGGGATGAGATGACTCCGGACCCGGCACGATCCTTATTGGTAAAGATCAATCCGGTACGTCCGCGGCTCTGATGATTGTGCGCGGTTTGCAGGGCCAAGGTGGATTTACCGCTATCCATGGTGCCGCAGTAATAGATCAGTTCAGCCATGGAGCGCATCCTGCCATAGCTCTAGCGGAATAGCCCCTTATCCTTCAAGGCTAGCTCCAACTTATCTGTGAGACCGACAGCTGCATCTACGGAGATGTGAGAAGCATCCCGATACACGACATAACCTTCCTGAATGGCGGGACAGAACTCTGTGCACAACCAAGGTGTGGGATCTATCTGGGCGAAGCCATCAATAATCAGATTTGGTGTTTTCTCTGATGTATCGCACTTCTGAGAGTTTCGTGAGGCAAGACAGTTTGGAATATCACTCTGTGGGTGTGGAGTATCGCTGATGTAGATGAGGTTCTTAGATGATCCCTTGAGATTTGCTAACAACAATTGTTGACCATCTCGCCACCATGCATTGCGATCCTTAACATAGGAAGGAGGGTTGAAATACTGGAAACTGCTGACTATGACCGCATACGGCTCAATTTGATTGATTCTCTCAATAGAATTTTTGCGCCATCCATTACATTCAGAGTTATCGAAAGCGCCTTGATTTTCCCTAGGTGATTCAACTGATGAACAAGCCGATTTTGTGAGAGAAATCAGGCGATACCCATTCCTTGAAGCGATTATTTCAAGTGAGGGGAACCATTGAGCTGCGTGCGAATCCCCGTAGAGAACTATTGTGCGATCGGATTTGTCATCGCCATAGAGACATTCTCCAGATTTATTCTCACCGTAGTTGACATGACATCCATCTCCATAAATAGCGGGTTTGGCTATAACCTGTTGAAGATTAAATTTGTAATCTGTTCCATCCACCTTAATGAGATTTGACGAAGATGAAACAATTGCGAAGGCAGCGATTAGAGATAATGCCGTGGTAGAGGCAAAGAAGCCATAAATTTTCTTTGCTGAAAAATCACGATGGCGTAGTGGTTGTTCAATGTACTTCGTGGTGAAATGTGCAAGTACTACAGTTAAAATGATGCACAACAATCTTTCACGAATTCTCAGCGGTCGATCCAGAGCAGCACTCGGAAGCACCAAGGCTGGCCAGTGCCAGAGGTATAGCGGGTAAGAGATCGCCCCTAGCCATTGAGACAAGCGGTTGTTGCTCAAATCATTAAAGAAGCGAGGCCAAATTGGAATTGTTCCGATTAATACTGCGGTGGCGATCACTGGAATCAGCGCATTTGTACCTGGAAAGGCGGTTCCCTCATCAAACTGGATAGAGGCAAAGATGATTCCGATTACGCCTAGCCACGGGAAGTATCTATTGCGCAGATACTTATCAGGCACAAAGAGCAAGAGAGCTCCGACTCCTAACTCCCAGGCGCGGGTAGGAAGTGAGTAGAAGGCCCATATGGGTGAAGCTTGAGTTAGATAGATTGAGAAAAGTAAGGAAGCACCAGTAACAAGTGCAACACCATTAAATATCGCTTTTTTCCCGTAACGGGACAGTATCAAAATAAATATTGGCCAAACGACATAGAACTGTTCCTCGACAGCCAAAGACCAATAATGAATAAATGGTGAGGGAGTTGCATTCAAATTTTGGTAATCATTTTGCCACCACGCAAAAAGGTAGTTTGAGATGTAGGCGGCGGCGGCGAAAAGGTCTCGTCCGAGCGCATCTCGCGTTGTTGCCGGCAGTACAAACAACCCAACGATGGCGGTCACAAACAGAACAAAGACAGAGGTAGGCAATAAACGCTTTATACGTCTTTGATAAAAGGCGTTCAGGTCTAACCGGCCAGTTTTTTCTATTTCTCTAAGTATGAGACCAGTGATTAGGTAACCAGAGATCACATAGAAAATATCAACGCCAATGAAACCGCCTGGCATGAGTCGGGCGTGAAATATCGTTACAAGGAGAGCGGCTAAGGCTCGCAATCCTTGAATTTGCAAGATGCGCATTACTAAGAAACTACCAGTGAAGTAACCGGGATATGCGGATATTTCTCCCTGAGTCTTTCTCTTCCGGGTAAACCATCAATTTCAAGAAGTGCCAAGACGTGAACAACTTGGCCATCTAAACGTTGAATAAGTTCAATAGCGGCAGCAATTGTTCCACCAGTGGCTAGAACATCGTCTATCAAGACAACCTTTGCACCAGGTGTAATCGCATCGATGTGCAACTCCAAGGTGTCATCACCATATTCGAGGCCATAACTCTCAGAAATTGTTAAGTGGGGGAGTTTTCCCGCTTTACGAATGGGTACAAATCCACTGCGAAGTTGGTTAGCGACAGCTGAGGCAAAGATAAATCCCCGTGCTTCGATTCCGGCTACCAGAGTGGATGAGTCTGCATACTCCGCAAAGTTCTCGGTAATAGCAACAAATGCTTCGCCGTTAGCCAATAATGGGGTTATATCTTGGAAACGTATTCCGGGTTGCGGGTAGTCGGGGATTTCACGGATGAGCGCGAGAGCATCATCGATATTCATGTGTCCGAGAGGGGACTTGAACCCCTAATCCCTTGCGGGAACTAACACCTCAAGCTAGCGCGTCTGCCAATTCCGCCACCCGGACTAAGTGATGGGAAAGGATAGCAATTGGGTGCAAGAATAGCGAAATGAGTACTACACACACAGAACTTGAATTAGAAGCGATCCGTATCTGTCAGGAGCTAATCCGTTTCCCGAGTGTGAACTTCGGAGATGGAAAGGGTGATGAAAAAGCGGTTGCTGAATATGTTGCTCAGTTGTTATCTGAGGTGGGTATCGAGCCAACAATTTACGAATCTGCTCCAGGCCGATGCAATGTTATAGCTCGTATAAAAGGTAAAAACGCCAATCGACCAGGATTAGTTGTGCATGGACATATCGATGTTGTACCTGTGAATGCAGATGATTGGTCTGTAGATCCATTTGGCGCGATTATCAAAGATGGTTTCATCTGGGGCCGTGGTGCCGTTGATATGAAAAACATGGATGCGATGATTCTTGCCACCGTTCGTGATTGGGCGCGATCAGGATACGTTCCAGAAAGAGATATCGTCTTAGCATTCTTCGCTGATGAAGAAGCCGGCAGTGTCTATGGCTCCCACTACATGGTCAAGGAACATCCCGAAGTTTTTGCAGGATGCACAGAGGCTGTCTCTGAAGTTGGTGGCTTTTCAGTTACCGTCGCTGGCGGCAAGCGTCTTTACTTTATTCAAACTGCGGAAAAGGGAATCCACTGGATGCGCCTGACAGCTGATGGTCGCGCTGGTCATGGTTCGATGATGAATGAAGAGAACGCGATCACCCGTTTATCCGAAGCTGTTGCGAAAATTGGAAAGTATGAATGGCCACAGCGCTACAGCAAAACAGTAAAAGCCTTCTTCAAGCGAATCGCAGAGGAGACAGGTAAGCCCTATAACGAAGAAGATCTGAGACCTTTACTCGCGGAAATCGGTTTTGCATCCAGCATGATCGGTGCGACTCTGCAAAATACCGCCAATCCAACGATGCTTGGTGCGGGGTATAAGGCGAATGTAATTCCAGGATCTGCAACAGCAACAATCGATGGTCGTTTCATTCCAGGGTTTGAGGATGAACTTAACTCGACAATTAAAACCTTGATTGGTGAAAACATCACCGTTGAAACAATTACTAGAGACAAGGCGCTAGAAGTTCCATTCGAGGGCGATCTCGTCGAAGCGATGTGTAACGCACTGATCAAAGAGGACTCGGTAGCTATTCCAGTTCCCTATGTGATGAGCGGTGGTACAGACAATAAAGCACTAGCTGATTTGGGAATCATTGGATATGGCTTCTCACCCTTGAAGTTAGATGCCGACTTTAACTTTACGGCTATGTTCCACGGAGTTGATGAGCGTGTTCCTATTGAAGGCCTTACTTTTGGAACTCGCGTGTTGAAGGATTTTCTAGAAAACGCCTAAAGGCTAATCTCATCTAACGCTGTTCGAACAATATCGGGCAGGGAAATTTCTTCACTCTTTAAAACTCCGCGCAGTTGTGCGCCGGTTCTTGCACCAATAAGGGAGCTGGTGACACCAGGTGCATCACGCACCCAGGCGAGAGCAACCTCCAAAGGAGAAAACCCAAGCCCTTCTGCAGCAACTGCTACAGCTTCAACAATTTTGGAAGAGCGTGCATCTAGATACGGCTCGATATGTTTTGCAAAGTGTGGGGCAGCACCACGAGAATCGCTTGGAACACCTTTGCGATATTTACCGGTGAGAACTCCACGTGCCAACGGTGCCCAGGCTAAGAATCCTAAACCACATTCAATTGATGCATCGATCACTTCATACTCGGCGCTGCGATTTAATAATGAGTACTCGCCTTGAACCGAGGTCAGGGGAGCCTTCATTGAATTTGATTGTTGCTTTGTCGCAGCTCTAGCAATCTGCCATCCTGAATAGTTGCTCACACCTACATAACGGGCGCGACCGGTTGTGTAGGCGTAGTCGAGAGCGGACAAGGTGTCATCTAAAGGTGTTGATACATCCCAATTATGGATCTGCCAGATATCTACAAAATCTGTGCCCAATCTATTCAATGATTTATCTAGCTCAGCTATTAATGAATGTCGTGATGCATCAACCTTTCGCACCCCATCAGAAAATGTTAAACCCGCCTTTGTCGCGATTATGACTTCATCTCTATTGAAAAGGGTTCCGATTAATCCACCAATTACCCTTTCACTGTCTCCATCACCATATGTGGCAGCGGTATCGAGAAAGTTGCCTCCTGCATCGAGAAAGGCTCGACATTGATCTGCAGCCTCAATCTCATCGGTATCGCGTCCCCAGGTCATCGTTCCTAATCCGAGGCGCGAGAGTGCCAATCCGCTTGTGCCGGAGCGTCGCTTTTCCATGGGGCGACCTTAGCAAGGCTGAGTACCAAAAGCTGCGATAGCCTTTAAGTATGCGTTTAGTTTTAATCCGACATGCCCACTCCACCTCAAATGCATCGGGGGTTTTGTCAGGTCGGCTTCCCAATATTCACTTATCTGAAAAAGGTGTCAAGCAGTCGCAACAACTTTCTGATCGTCTCGGAAGTTTTCCGATCGCTCAGTTGAGAATCTCGCCTATGGAAAGGTGCTTTGAAACTATTAGCCCATGGCTCAATGATGTTGGGTTGAAGCATTCTCCCAATTTTCAGCCGATCATCGATCCTTTGCTCAACGAGGTTGATTACGGTAATTGGAGTGGAAAGAAGCTTTCAATACTTTCTCGAAAGAAGGAGTGGAAGACCGTCCAGGAGTCTCCAAGCCGTATGTACTTTCCAGATGGTGAAGGTATTGCGGCGATGCAATCAAGGGCTATGAGTGTCGTGCATGAATTAGCTGCACTTCCTGATTCAAAAACTGCGGTAATCGTCAGTCATGGCGATGTCATTAAGTCCATACTTGCCTCTGCTCTAGGAATGCATCTAGATGAGTTTCAACGAATCATTATCGATCCTGCATCGGTTTCAATCATCGAGTATTCGGCTATCAAACCAAGAGTTCTTTTGATCAATGACACACGCGCAGTCATTACAGAATTACTACAAGCGCCTAAACGATCCAAGAATCTTTTGGGTGGCGGCTCCGGGAAATGAGATTCACCTTTACCAATCCGCAGCGGTGCGTCTCTGGAACAATCGGTGAGCCTGGAGAGCGTGCATTTTTCATACAAGTACGTTCTGATAACAGAGTTATAAGTGTTGCCTTAGAAAAAGCACAAGTGCAGGCTGTTGCTAATCGTCTGGATTTAATGATCGCAGAGGTCAAGAAGGCCAACCCGCTCACAATCATTGAATCTTTTGCAGCCGATGATGCTCCTTTGGAAACACCGGTTGATGAGGAGTTTCAGATAGGAGCTATCTCCTTGGCGTGGAATGATGAAATCCAACTTGTGGTTCTCGAACTATACGAACTGGAAGATGATGAAGATGATTCAGAGGGTAGTGTTCTAGAAATTAACTTCTCCTTGGGGATGGCCTCAGCCTTTGCAGCGCGATCTAAGGCGTTAGTGAACGCGGGTCGCTTACCCTGCCCGTTCTGTGGGATCCCCATAGATCAACGAGGTCATTTATGTCCGAGGGCAAATGGCTACCGACGATAGGTTAGAGATTCTGCGTAATGGCACACTTCACGTTACTGGACGATTGGTTGATGCATCTAACGCAACTTTGTATGCGACATCATCACTCAGCAATGAAGAGTTGATTTGCATCTATAAACCTATCGCAGGGGAGCGTCCCTTGTGGGACTTTCCTGATGGTTGTCTTGCGCATCGAGAGTATGCCTCTTATTTACTTAGCGATGAAGTTGGATTTGATCTCGTTCCACTGACCGTTCTCCGAGATGGCCCCTATGGTGAAGGAATGGCTCAGGAGTGGATCTCGATTGATGAATCAATTGATCTTGCTGCCTTTTTTTCCACCGATCATCCATCTCTTCGTTCGATGGCGCTTTTCGATGCAATCATCAATAACACCGATCGAAAGATTGGCCACTTGTTACCTCTCACATTTGAAAAAATTTATGGATGTGATCATGGTGTGACTTTTCATGTCGATGACAAGCTACGCACTGTTCTATGGCAATGGTCTCAAGAACCTTTCACAGATGAAGAAGTTAAGTTGCTCGCTAAAACTGATGCTCTACTTTCCGGTGAGCTTGGCGAAATGCTTACTCCCTATCTCACCCAAGAGGAAATCGCCGCAACACAGAAACGTGTATCTAGATTGATTCTCGAAGGTAGATTTCCGGAACCTAGCCCTGATTGGCCAGCTATCCCGTGGCCGGCCTTCTAATTTGGTAATACGATAAGCACATGAAATCTTGGGGTCAGGTGAATGTTCCAACTCTGACAAGATCTCAGGATCTACCGCAACTCAAGCTCTCTGATACAGCATCTGGAGAATTGAAAGCTGTTCAGAAGAAAAGCATCTATCGGATGTATGTCTGCGGAATAACCCCTTATGACTCAACACATTTAGGCCACGCTGCCACTTATCTCACCTTTGACCTTATCAACCGTTATCTCAGGGCTTCAGGTGCTGATGTTAATTATGTTCAGAACATTACCGATATCGATGATCCGTTATTGGAGCGAGCAATTCGTGATGGTGTTGATTGGAAAGATCTAGCTCACCAGCAAATCGACCTTTTTCGCAGTGACATGGTCAGTCTTAGAGTTATTCCACCAGCTCATTACATTGGAGCGGTAGAAGCTATTCCACTTGTCGTTGACGCGATCAAAGTTTTGGAAAATAAGGGGAGTATTTATACGGTCGACCCCGATCTTTATTTCTCCGTCGACATGGACCCCAATTTTGGAAAAAGATCCCATCTATCTCAAGAACAAATGATCGCAATTTTCTCTGAGCGAGGTGGAGATCCTGCTCGTAACGGCAAGACAAATCCACTTGATTGTTTAGTGTGGATGAGTCAAAGACCGCAAGAGCCAGGGTGGGAATCATCCCTGGGCCTAGGTAGACCAGGTTGGCATATCGAATGTACCGCTATAGCTCTCCAGTTTTTAACTCCACAAAGTAGTGATGAAACACTTATAGATATCCAAGGTGGAGGAAGTGATCTAATCTTTCCTCATCACGAAATGTGTGCCGCACAGGCAGCTGTTTTGACAGGAAAAGAGCTAGCAGCAACTTACATTCACGCCGGAATGATTGGCTTAGATGGCGAAAAGATGAGCAAGAGCAAGGGAAATCTGGTCTTTGTCTCTCGCCTTGTTGCCGCAGGTGTTGATCCAATGGCAATTCGTTGGGCGTTGATGTCTAATCACTATCACAGCGATCGTATGTGGAGTGATGATGTACTCACTAAGGCGCAGCAGGAGTTAGGTTTACTCAAAGATGCACTAAACAGAGATTCAGTTGCTCCGACCGCTGGCCTCATTCAAGAGATCATTAATTCGCTCAGCAATGATTTAGATACTCCTGCAGCAATAGCGCATCTTAATGCCTGGAGTCTGAAAACGAATCAGGGCTCGGTAGGCGGGGATGCATCTGAGCTGCGCGTTGTTCTTGATTCCCTGTTGGGGCTGCTCCTTTAACTATCTTTCTGTCTGCGCAAATATCTTTCGAACTCTTTAGCAATACTATCTCCAGAAACATCTGGGAGTTCTGCTGCATCTTTGCTTTCTTCAAGAGCTTTCACATACTCCGCAACTTCAGCATCTTCAGCGGCTAATTCATTGACATCTTTTTCCCATTGATCGGATGTCTCGGGCAAGTCAGATAACGGTATTGATATGTCAAGGAATTCTTCCAGTGTATTAATCAAGGCAAGAGTTGCTTTGGGGGAGGGTGCATTTGATGCATAGTGTGGAACCGCCGCCCACAATGAGATCGCATCGATTCCGCGTCTCATGCAACCATCTTGAATGATTCCCAAAATTCCCGTTGGGCCTTCGTATTTAGAAATTGAGAGGCCTAGACGAGCAGCTATAGAAGGATGCGCACCAGTGCTGGTAACAGTTATCGGGCGGGTATGTGGTGTATCGGCTAGCAATGAACCAAGGGTTACTATGAGCGAAACCTCTAGATCATCAGCCAAATCCAAAAGATCTGAGGTGAAACTCTTCCAACGCATCGAAGGTTCGACACCAGTAACAATTACTAAATCTCTAGACATCGATGGAACTGAAACTCCAAAGACTTGAGTCGTTGGCCAGGTGATGCTCCGAATCTGACTTTCATCGATTGATACAACTGGCCTATTGACCTGGAAATCGTAGTAATCCTCTGACTCAACATCTGCAATTAATTCAGGTACAACATCATCGCTCTTGTCCTGCCAACCAGATAACAAGTGCTCTACTGCTCCCGATGCTGCCTCAGCTGCATCATTCCAGCCAGAGAAAGCCATGATCATGACTGGATTTCGCAAGAGAGGAATCTGATGAATCTCCATGAAAGCAACCTTAAGGTAACCTTGGGCAAATGAGTACCTCAATCAAGCAACCAGGGTTACTGCGCACAACCTTGGCGCAGCGGGTTGTTGTCGCCGATGGGGCTATGGGTACGATGCTTCAAGCCGCAAATCCCACCCTAGAAGATTTTCAAAACCATGAAGGCTGCAACGAGATTCTTAATGTCAGTCGGCCGGACATTGTTCGCTCGGTTCATGATGAGTACTTAGCAGCGGGAGTCGACGCGATCGAAACCAATACCTTTGGAGCTAACTGGTCTAATTTGGCTGATTACGGAATAGAAGACCGAATTTATGAGCTCGCATTTGCCGGTGGAAAGATAGCCCGAGAAGCCGCCGATTCATTCTCAACAAAGGATAAACCTCGTTTTGTTTTAGGTTCTTTGGGTCCAGGAACGAAACTACCCAGCCTAGGTCACACCACCTATGAGAATTTAAAGACAGCGTATTACACAGCAGCTAAAGGCCTATCGGATTCGGGGTGCGATGCGCTGCTAGTGGAAACATCACAAGATTTGTTGCAGGTGAAGGCCGCTGTCAATGGATGCCGTCAAGCTATTAATGAAACCGATCGTGACATCATGTTGATTGCGCAGGTAACCGTTGAAACAACGGGAACTATGCTTCTTGGTTCTGAAATCGGAGCGGCGTTAAATACCCTAGAGCCGATGGGGATAGACCTGATCGGACTTAACTGCGCAACTGGTCCAACGGAAATGTCGGAACACCTTCGCTACCTCAGCAAGAACGCGAAAATTGCAATTTCTGTCATGCCAAACGCAGGATTACCTGTTCTGGGCGCTAATGGTGCTTCATATCCTTTGGGTCCTGAAGAACTTGCTACCGCATTAGATGGCTTCATCGATGAGTATGGAATTTCACTCGTGGGAGGCTGCTGCGGTACTACACCTCAACATTTATCAGCTGTCGTTAACAAGGTGAGCGGGAAGACAATAAATCCTCGAACACCTGATCTCGATCCAGGTGCATCTTCGTTGTATCAATACGTCCCCTTTAGACAGGATAAGACATATCTTGCAATTGGTGAACGTACCAATGCAAATGGTTCACGTGCCTTTAGAGATGCTTTGTTGGCAGAAGATTGGGAAAAGTGTGTTGAGATAGCACGCGACCAAATTCGCGATGGTGCTCATATGTTGGATCTTTCTGTGGATTATGTTGGACGTGATGGAGCGGCTGACATGAGCAAGCTAGCTTCACGATTTGCAACGGCCAGCACTTTACCGATTGTCCTAGATTCAACTGAGCCTGCTGTATTAAAAGCTGGCTTAGAACACTTAGGTGGACGATGCGTCATCAACTCTGTCAATTACGAGGATGGAGATGGCCCTACATCACGATTTGCCAAGATCATGCCGTTGGTAAAAGAGCATGGTGCAAGCGTTGTCGCCTTGACCATAGATGAAGAGGGACAAGCACGTGATGCTGAATGGAAGTTACGCGTTGCCCGAAGGCTGATTAATGATTTACATGACAACTGGGGAATGAATGTTGGGGACATTCTGATTGATTGCCTCACATTTCCAATTGCAACCGGTCAAGAAGAAACTCGCAAAGATGGAATTGAAACAATCAATGCGATTCGACAGTTAAAAGCTGAATTTCCAGAGGTGCAGACCACCTTGGGCGTCAGCAATGTCTCCTTCGGACTAAACGCTGCGGCCCGAGTGGTTCTAAACTCCGTCTTTCTGCATGAGTGTGTTCAGGCAGGTCTTGATTCTGCGATAGTCCACCCTTCAAAAATTACACCTACGGCACGAATAGAAGAACGCCAACGGCAGGTAGCCCTAGATCTTATTTATGATCGTCGTACATTTGATGGCGATGAATGTACTTATGACCCGCTTCAGGAATTTCTGCAGCTTTTCGACGGTGTCGAACTAGCTACCAGTAAAAATGCACGGGCTGAAGCATTAGCCGCCTTGCCACTTTTTGATCGACTACAACGCAGAATTATTGATGGTGAAAAGGTTGGCTTAGAGGATGATCTCAAGGAGGCAATGGCTTCAGGCATGCCACCACTTGAGATCATCAATAGCCATCTGCTTGAAGGAATGAAGGTTGTGGGAGAGTTATTTGGTAAAGGCGAGATGCAACTTCCCTTTGTTCTGCAAAGTGCCGAGGTAATGAAGACCGCGGTTGCAATTCTTGAACCATTCATGGAAAAAACCGGAGATGAAGGCCGTGGAACGATGTTGCTTGCCACGGTAAAGGGCGATGTCCATGACATTGGCAAGAATCTCGTCGACATTATTTTGACTAACAATGGCTACAGAGTTGTAAACATAGGAATCAAGCAAACTATTAATCAGATAATTGATGGTGCAGCAGAATCAAATGCCGATGCCATTGGTATGAGCGGGTTGCTAGTGAAGTCAACCGTCATTATGAAGGAAAACCTCCAGGAGATCACAGCTCGAGGATTAGATCAGAAGTGGCCGATTGTTCTAGGTGGTGCTGCTCTTACAAGGGCTTATGTTGAGCAGGATCTAGCCGCGCTGTTTCCCGGTGAGGTTCGCTACGCACGTGATGCCTTTGAAGGTTTAAGGCTTATGGATGCGATCATGGCAATTAAGCGGAGTGAACCCGGTGCAGCGCTTCCAGCGCTGCGTGAGCGCAAGGTTGCCAATACACGTGTCAAGAGTGAAGAGCTTCCGATTGATACAACTCGTAGCGATGTTGCATTTGATGTAGATATTCCAACGCCACCATTTTTCGGTTCACGTGTTGTTAAGGGAATTCAACTCAGCGATTATGCCGGGATGCTTGATGAGCGTGCGCTTTTTGTTGGTCAGTGGGGTTTGAAGGGTAACCGCGGCGAGTACGAATCCATGGTGGAAAGTGAGGGTCGTCCCCGCTTACGTTCTCTATTAAATGAGGTGCAGGCCAATGGATGGCTTAACGCTGCCGTGGTTTATGGATACTTTCCTTGTTACAGCGACGGTAATGACCTCGTAATTTTGCACCATGAAGGCGAATTAAAAGGCCAGGAGCGAACTCGCTTTTCCTTCCCTCGCCAAACTCGCGATCGTCGTCTATGCATTAGTGATTTTTTTGCATCAAAGGAATCAGGTAAGACTGATGTTGTAGCTTTTCATGTAGTGACCATGGGGTCTACCGTGAGTGAGGCAGCTGCAAAACTTTTCGCAGCCAATAACTACCGCGAGTATCTGGAGCTTCACGGTCTTTCTGTGCAGTTAACTGAGAGTCTTGCTGAACACTGGCATGCACGTATCCGCGAAGAGCTTGCCGTGAAGGGGGATGACTCCTCTGATCTGCAAGGAATCCTCGATCAAGGGTATAGAGGATCGCGATACTCATTTGGTTATCCAGCATGTCCTGATCTCGAGCAACAGGTACAACTGTGTGAGCTTTTAGATCCAGCCAGAATTGGTGTTGAACTTTCAGAAGAGTTCCAGTTACATCCTGAACAATCCACCTCTGCAATCATCGTCCATCACCCTGAAGCAAAGTACTTCAACGCAAATTGAGGAATATATGAGTTTTTTTGACGCGGTTTTCTTCGACATGGATGGCTTGATGGTTGACTCCGAGCCAGAGTGGCTTCAATCCGAAATCGAGGTTACTAAACCCTACGGATATACCTGGCTGGAAGAGGATCAGATTGCTTGTCTCGGTGGACCGCTGTCACGGGTTGGCGAGTACATGCATGAAAAATGCAATAACGCCGAATCTCCCCAGTTCTTCACACAGGCGATCATCGATACCCAAGCAGCAAAGATGCGTGGGAATACCCCAACTATGCCTGGTGCTGTTGAACTCGTGCGTCAACTGCAATCTCATGGAGTTAAGACAGCATTAGTTTCAGCAAGTCCTCGTAATATCGTGGACGCGGTCTTGGACAATCTCGGCCACGATCTCTTTCCCTTCTCAATTAGCTCCGATGATGTAGAAAGTACAAAGCCTCATCCAGATTGCTACATCAAGGCTGCATCGATAAGTGGTGCTGATATCTCAAACTGTCTTATCTTCGAAGATTCATTAACGGGAATGAGGGCGGCAACTTCAAGCGGCGCATATCTCATTGCGGTGCCTCATCTGGTTGCGATCGATGAGTCTGCAAAGGTTAGGGTAATTCGTTCATTAGAGCAGATGAGTTTTGATAAGTTGACGGAACTTTACGGAGATTTCTCATTGTCCATCTAATTGTTGTGCGCCGGGCAGATACTCTTGAAAAAACACCAATCGCACAAACGTGAAGGTTTAGGTGGCCAGTAATCCTTCTCGATGGATATGAAAATATCCTTTGCGACGTGGTGGAGCACTTTTTCCGCCGATTCAATATCTTTCATCGAAGGATTGCTCTTCACAACTCTTCCATCGCCTAAATAGATCAGCTGCAGTAGTCGGGGAAGCACGCCTGTCGACTTCCAATAAAGCAACGCATAAACCCGAAGCTGGAATAGCGCTTTCTCTTCCCATCCCGGCTTTGGAGATTTACCGGTTTTGTAATCGACTATTCGCACCTCACCGGTTGGAGCAATATCCAATCTGTCTACATAGCCATGCAAGTAAACATCTGTTTCAAAATCATTTTCCAAATGCATTTCTCGATGGGTTGCTTCAAATGTCGTCGGATTTTCGAGTGCGAAGTATGTCGTCAGAAGTGAGGTGGCCCGATCTAGCCACTCTTTTTCATTTGTGACCATATCTTTTAGCTCTGGTTTACCCTCAAGTTGAGCGCTCCACCTGGAGGGCAGTAGGTCGAAAGCTGTTTGTGGCACTCGCTCTGCACTAGGAAATTCAAAGAGGTCTTGCAAAATTGTATGAACTAAGGTTCCACGTTCAGCATCTAACGAAGGTGGTTCAGGTAGTTTTTCAATTTTTCGGTATTTATACAGCTGGGGACAGTTCTCGTACTCATTGACGGCGCTGGGGGATAGACGCAGTTTCTTTTCATCGCTCACCTGTCTGAAGATACCCGTACTTTCGCCATCAAATTCGCCTAAGATGCTCCCGTGTCTAATCTTGGGTATTTCGGAGCCGGCGATCGCATTCAATTGACCGATCCAAAAGGCAAGTTGTACAGCTTTACTATCACGCCTGGAAAAGAGTGGCATACCCACAAAGGCTGGATAACCCATGACGAATTGATTGGAATGCCAGAAGGCTCAGTTGTGAGCACTACCGCTGGTCTGAAGTTCACCGCCTTTAAACCATTACTCGCTGATTACGTTTTAACAATGCCTCGTGGGGCAACCATTGTTTATCCAAAGGATGCGGCGATGATTATCGGTGTTGCTGACATCTACCCAGGTGCACGAGTCCTGGAAGCTGGAGTTGGAAGCGGAGCACTCACAATCTCTTTATTGCGTGCGGCAGGTCCTACCGGCAAAGTTCACTCTGTCGAGCGTAGATCAGATTTTGCAGATAACGCTCGCTCAAATGTGGATGCTTACTTCGAAGCTTCCCCTGAAAATTGGTCCCTTGTTGTTGGAGATCTTCAGGATCAAAACTTTGAATCCGAGTTTGATCGAGTTGTTTTAGACATGCTCGCCCCTTGGGAGTGTGTCGATATCGCAGCCCGTGCTCTTCGCCCGGGTGGAGTTTTCCTCGCCTATGTCGCAACAACAACACAGTTATCAGCAACCGCGGAAGCCTTGAAAGAGGATGGTCGCTTCACAGAGCCAGAAAGCTCCGAGACCTTAGTGCGCGGCTGGCATCATGAAGGGCTAGCTGTTCGTCCTCAACAGAGAATGATTGGACACACGGGCTTCCTTATTCAAAGTCGCAGAATGGCACCTGGCGTAGAGGTTTTGGCTCGACGTCGACGTCCAGCGAAAGGTGCATACGGTGTCTCGGAAGATTGAACGGTTAATTAACCTAACAATCGCACTTCTGGCAACAAAGAGATACTTAACAAAATCCGAGATTTTCTCCTCAGTTGAAGGATACGAGGGCAGCGCCGAAACTAAAGAGAGAATGTTTGAGCGCGATAAAGATGATCTGAGATCTCTTGGTATTGATATCGAAGTTGGTAGCTTTGATCCGCTATTCAATGATGAAGCTGGATACCGAATTAAGCAGGAGAAGTATCAATTTGAATTAAGCGACATTACTAGTACGGAAGTTTCACTCTTGTCGCTGGCCGCACAAGCGTGGCAAGAAGCTTCCTTTGGTGATGTGGCACAGAAAGCGTTATTGAAGTTGCGCTCCATCGGAGTTCCAAGTGATGAGTTAACGATTCCGGGAGCTGTTCACAAACTTAATGATGGTGGACAGGACCTGTCCTTAATCAGCAGAGCTATTGCACAACACCAACTTTTGAATTTTTCTTATGTAGATTCGCATCTGAACCACGACTTACGAAACATCGTTCCCATAGCTCTCTCAGCACGAAGCGGTTACTGGTACTTGTCTGGCGTCGACCAAGATATTCAAGAGATACGTACCTTCCGAGTTGATCGCATCAAGGGCGAGGTTTCAGCAAGCAAAGGACCGGAAGATTTTGAAGCTCCACACGGTTTCGATTTATCTTCTTTGTTTTCAGAAACCAAGGCACGCGATATTGCGCACATTGAAGTCCGCAAGGGAAAAGCAACTGCTCTACGAGTCCTAGCGACATCAAGCCAATCATTAGGGGAGTGGGACAGTTTGAGAATCCCAATCTTCAACGCTGAATCATTGTGCTCAATGATTCTGTGGCATGGGGATGACGCATTTATCCAAGAACCTGCTTACTTACGAAATTTGGCTATTGATAAGCTTGAAACGCTGGTGAGAATTCATGGTTAAGAAGTTTTCAGCGCCTTTGGAACGTACGGCACGTTTGCTCGATCTCGTTCCTTACATTACTTCGCATCAGGGAATATCGCTGAAAGAACTAGCCACGGTATTTGGCGTTACGCAAGCACAAATGACAGATGACTTAACAACTTTATGGATGTGTGGACTTCCTGGTTACACCCCTCTCGAGCTAATGGACCTTGATTTTGAGTCAGGATTTGTCACCATTCATAACGCTGAAACCTTGGCAAAACCTCGTTCTATCACCTTTGATGAAGGTGCTGCACTCTTACTTGGATTGGATCTACTGCGCTCGGAGATTTCACCGGACAGAGACGACTTGCTGAAGATGATCGAACAACTCGCCCTACGATTGTCTACGTTGATTAATCTTCCCGCTGCCTTGTCTGTGACGCCTGCTACCAATCAGCAACATAATGCAGTCATTATGCAGGCTATTCAAGCTCGTTCTGGAGTTGAGATTTCCTATCACTCTCTCTACCGAGATGTGTTAAGCACTCGAAAAATCTATCCGATAGAAATTATTGAAAACGATGGAAACCAATATTTGAGTTCTTATTGCTATACAGCATCTGACTTTAGGCAGTTTCGTGTTGACCGAATTCAAAGTGCGAAAATTTTTGACACCGAAGCAGAAATTCCTTCTCCGACATTTCAGCCGGACAGGTTCACATCCACGATTCAGGTGATAACTCCAACCCGAGAAATATCTGAACGGTTTAGACATGATGAACTAACGGTGAACTCCACCTTTGTTTTTAACTCGTACTCGCGGCAATGGATTCAGAGGGCGGTTTTAGCCTCAGGCGGGGGAGTCACTTTGCAGACTCCGACTGAGTTCCGATCAGAAATAGCTACTATGGCTCAATCGATGCTAGATCGTTACAAAGAAGGCTGACACCGCCTACCCATTCAAAGGGAACTGATGTAACCTAGGATCAAATATTAGCCAAGGAGTTATAGCTATGAATTTGGGTCCAAGAGAGATCGTCATCCTTCTGATCGTTGTTCTTGTTTTGTTCGGTGCTAAGCGTTTGCCGGATTCAGCCCGCTCACTTGGTCGCTCAATGCGTATCTTCAAGAGCGAAATGAAGGAAATGAAAGCTGACGATGTAGTAATTGAAGAAGACGGCAAAACCGAGAAGTAGATAAATGGCATCTGCAAATGAAGCACGGATGCCCCTTCTTGACCACTTACGCGAATTACGAAAGCGAGTCCTTCGCTCCGTTCTGGCGATTTTGGTCGCCTTTGTCGGAGGGTGGTATTTCTATAACCCAATTATTGCAACCCTAGCTAAACCTGTTTGTGATCTCAAGGCGGCGCAGGAGTCGGGAGCAGCAAGTTGCGGCGCACTGTATATCAGCGGTGTGCTCGGTCCTTTAGATCTTCAAATCAAGGTTGCCCTTCTCACCGGCATTATCGTTTCTGGACCTTTTTGGCTGTATCAATTGTGGGCCTTTATAGCCCCCGCGCTTCACAGGAAAGAAAAGCGCACGAGCGTAATGTTTGTAACGGCAGCTACTCCATTTTTCGCAATGGGAGCAACCCTTGGTTATTACATTCTTCCAGTGGCGATAAAGGCTCTCTTTGGATTTACACCCGATTCAATTAGCAATCTTGTTCGGTTTGATGATTACTTAGATTTTGTATTGCGTTTGATTCTCTTTGTAGGTTTAGCCTTTGAGCTCCCGATCTTTTTACTTACCTTTAATCTGATCGGCTTTCTTCGTGGGAAAACGATTTTGCGTCCATGGCGAATTTGGATCTTTGTAATCTTCTTCTTCGTTGCTGCACTTTCTCCAACAGCCGATCCTCTAAGTATGGTGCTACTTTCCGCCCCTCTGATTGTGTTTTATTTCATGGCCGGGATAATTGCGGTATTTGTAGATAAGAGACGTGACAAGAAACAAGAAATGGTCGAAACGGGCAGCATGACCATAGAAGCACCGACATCAATTAAGGAATAGCCGATAGGGTCATCCCATGTGGGCTTTAGTGATTAATCCTGTTGCAGGACAAGGAAAAGGCACCACCGTCGGAACATATGTTGCTGGATGGCTGTCACAAAGAAAGATTCCTTACACAATCATTACTGGTAACTCATCAATAGCCCTTGCAGACCACTTAAGTGTGTTCATAGAGAAAAATCCTGACAGTAAAGGCGTTATAGCCGTTGGGGGAGACGGTCTACTGCACATCATTTTGCAACGAGTTACCCCCGCTCAAATACCTTTCACTGTAATATCAGCAGGAACTGGTAATGATTTTGTTCGAACGCTGGGCTGGGATCTTGAGAATTTTGAAGCGCAACTTATTGCGGTTACATCCACCAATCCAAGCTCAATTGATCTTGGATTGGTGGATGGAGAGTGGTTCGGTGCGATTTTGTCGACCGGTTTTGATTCGGTGGTCAATGAGAAAGCTAACACCATGCAATGGCCTAAAGGGCCGATGAAGTACAACGCTGCTATCGCTATTGAACTCCCACGCTTTAAACCTCGCCGTTATGAGATAACTCTTGATGATCGCACGATAGCAACTGAAGCGATGCTTATCGCGGTATCAAATGGGCGTTCATATGGCGGAGGAATGCTTGTTTCTCCTAATGCCAGTATCGTCGATGGTCTATTTGATGTGATGATTCTGCATCCTGTTTCAAAGATCGAGTTCATCAAGGTGTTCCCAACTGTCTTTGCGGGTACTCATGTCTCACACCCCGCTGTAGAAATCATCCGTAGCAAATCTGTGACCATAGAATCAAAGGCTGTGGCATATGCAGATGGTGAACGAATAGGACAACTTCCAGTATCAGCGGAGTGCATCCAGGGTGCCGCCAGGAGTTGGGTCGCATGACAACGCCAGCAGAACGTTATGCAGCAGCGAAATTACGGGGACAACATCCGATAACAACGGAATTTCTGCTGACCTTTGATTTTGAGTTTGATCCTTTTCAAATATCAGCATGTCACGCCGTCGAAGATGGCAAAGGAGTTTTAGTTGCCGCTCCTACAGGTGCAGGAAAAACAGTGGTGGGAGAGTTTGCGGCCTACTTTGCCCTTCAAGCGGGCAAGAAGTGTTTCTACACGACACCCATTAAAGCTTTATCAAATCAAAAGTATTCGGAGTTTGTAGCAAAGTTTGGCGAGGATCGAGTAGGTCTACTGACGGGCGATACCAGTATCAATGGCGAAGCTGATATTTTAGTAATGACCACTGAGGTTTTAAGAAACATGCTGTATGCAGGATCAAACACCTTGACCAATTTGGGGTGTGTTGTGATGGATGAGGTTCATTACTTGGCCGATAAGTTCCGTGGCGCAGTGTGGGAGGAGGTTCTGATCCACCTAATGGAAAGTGTTCAAGTTATTTCACTGTCTGCAACGGTTTCAAACGCTGAAGAGTTTGGTGAATGGCTAGGAGAAGTCCGCGGCGAGACCGAAGTAATTGTCAGCGAGATACGACCTATCCCGCTCTTTCAACATGTTCTTATCGGTAATCGTTTGATGGATTTGTTTGAGCAACCAGGAAAGATTAATCCCGAAATTCTGCAACGGGAGCGTGAGGCGATCAGGCGTTCAGCGTTGGGACGTAACCGCAGGGGACGTTTTACCGAACCTTCGGATCGCATGACTCGGGCCGAGATAATTGAAAAGTTGCAGCGAGAAAACCTCTTGCCCGCCATCACCTTCATCTTTTCGAGGGTTGGCTGTGATGCCGCAGTCAAACAATGTTTACATGCTGGATTAAGACTCACCTCTCCTGAAGAACGCACTGAGATTCGACAGACCGCCCGTCGATATACGCAAAATATCGCTGAAGAGGATCTAGAGGTTCTCGGTTTTGATGAGTGGTTGACCGCCCTTGAGCGAGGAATTGCAGCACATCATGCGGGTTTGTTACCAAGCTTCAAAGGAGCTGTTGAAGATTTATTCCAGCGAGGTTTGGTGAAAGCGGTTTTTGCTACAGAGACACTGGCACTTGGAATTAACATGCCGGCCCGAACCGTAGTGTTGGAAAAACTCATCAAGTTCAATGGTGAGGCTCATGTTCCAATTACTCCGGGGGAGTACACACAGTTAACTGGTCGGGCTGGTCGACGAGGAATCGATATTGAGGGCAATGCGGTTATCCAATGGTCACCAACGGTTGATTCAGCCTCAGCTGCTGGACTTGCATCAACGCGAACATATCCGTTGCGCTCATCCTTTTCTCCAACTTACAACATGGCAATTAATCTCATTTCACGCTTTGGGCGGGAGACTGCTCGGAGATCGTTGGAGTCCTCCTTTGCACAGTTCCAGGCAGATCGAGCGGTTGTCGGGCTAACCCGTCAGGTTAGAAAAAATGAGGCGCTCATTGAAGAGTTAATGCGAGATGGGCAATGTCATCTCGGTGACTTTGCCGAGTATGCGCGACTTCGTCGATCGATCAAAGAGGTTGAAGTTTTGCTGAGCAGAAGAGATCAAAGAAAGACCTTTGATAACCGACAAAGAGGACATTTAGAGGGCGAACTATCAGATCTGCGCAAGAGTTTGAAGGCTCACTCGTGTCATGGCTGTGCAGATCGAGAGGAGCATGCACGTTTAGTTGAGAGGGCCGGTCGACTGACTCGCGAGAATGATGGATTAACAACTCGAGTAGAAAACCGTACGCATGTCATCGCGAAGACTTTTGATCAAATTTGTCAGGTGTTAGACCATCTTCAATATATCGACGGAGAAAAACCAACGGTCCAAGGAAAAATACTCACCAAGATATACGCAGAATCAGATTTACTTCTCACCGAATCGATTCGACGCGGTCTGTTGGATGATCTCAATGCGACCGAACTGCTGTCTGTAGTTTCGTGCATGATCTTTGAATCACGATCACAAGAAAACTTAGCGCCTAAACTTCCAAGCCAAAAAGTGACTTCAACCCTGACTGAAATAATCTCTCTCTGGGCAGCCTTGGAAAAGATCGAAAATGACTTTGGGGTCAAGACGCAACGGGAACCCGATGCAGGTTTTTGCTTTATCTCCTATAAGTGGGCCAGTGGAAACTCTCTCAATAGCGTGCTCAAGGGCAGCGACATGTCAGTAGGAGATTTTGTGCGCTCCACAAAGCAGTTAGTAGATCTTCTCAATCAAATTGGCGGTGCGAGTGAAAAACTTCGTCCAGTCTGTAAGGATGCGGTCAAGCGAATTGATCGCGGGGTAGTGGCCTATTTAATGGGGGATGTATGACCTTAATGCTTTTAGACAGCGCATCCCTTTGGTACCGAGCGTATTACGGAATGCCAGACACATTGTTGGCACCCGATGGAACTTCAGTAAATGCTATTCGCGGATACATAGACATGACCGCCCGTTTAATGAATGTCTACAAACCTGATCGGCTAGTGGCATGTCTTGATGGAGATTGGCGACCAAGCTGGAGAGTAGATATTTTTCCAGAGTACAAAGCAAACCGTTTAGAGGAGGAAGGCGAAGAAGAGGAAGAGCCTGAAACTCTTACACCTCAGATTCCGATCCTTCTAGATTTGCTGGATCTCTTTGGAATTCCTGTCGTTGGTGTTGATGACTATGAAGCCGATGATGTTATGGCCACATATGCAGAGATAGAAAAGGGACCGATTCGCATCGTGACCGGCGATAGAGATTTGTTTCAGATGGTTGATGACAAGCGTGATATCAAAGTTGTCTATCTAGCAAAGGGAATATCACAACATGACTTGGTAGACATCAAGTATGTCGCCGACAAGTATTTAATTCCGGGGGATCGCTACGATCTCTTTGCAATGTTTCGCGGAGATCCTTCAGATGGATTGCCGGGCGTGAAGGGAATCGGAGAAAAAGGCGCGGCGGTTATTGCAAACAATTTCGCTACTGTTGAGGATGCCTTAGCTGCTGCACTGGAGGCGCACCAATCCCTGCCACCGGCACTTGCCAAGAAAATCATTGCTGGGGCTGATTATTTGAAGATCGCTCCCAAGCTGGTTCGAGTAGCAAGAGATGCGCCATTGCCAAAAGTTGATCTAAAGCTTCCAACAGCACCATCTGATCTGTCATCTATCTATCAATTCAAGGAGCGTTACGCATTAGGTGCGAGCGTTGATCGCTTGATCAGTGCATTGGGTTGGTAGCTCTTTTACTTTCAGCACTATCTGGAGTCCTCCTTTCCGCAGCCTATGAACCGGTGGGGAAGTGGTGGGTCGCCCCTATCGCTCTTGCAGTTCATATGTATGCCTTATCTACTTCATCCAAAAAACTCGCATCCTCATTTGTTTTTGCATTGACTCTAAATCTCATTGTTTTACATTGGAGTAGCACCTTTGTTGGGTCGGTTCCATGGGTAGTTTTGGCGATCGGTTTGTCACTTTTCTACTTACCATTGACACTTGTTTCAAAGTGGGGAATGACCGCATATCCACTAATTTTCATTCTCTTGGAAGAGCTTCGTAATAGATTTCCATTCGGGGGATTTGGTTGGGTCCGAATTGCCTACACGCAAGCTGATGCACCGTATTCAAAGATCGCGGCTATTGGCGGAGCATCAGCATTATCTGCTCTAACTGTTTTGATCGCATTGATACTCTTTTATGGTTCGCAACGGCGAATTTCGCCCATAACATTCATACCATTTCTGTTGATTCTGGTTCCCGTGAATTTGTCGACAACCGGTAACGCAACGGTTCTAATGATTCAGGGAAATGTTCCTCAACTTGGTTTGGATTTCAACTCGCGGGCAAAAGCGGTTTTCAATAATCACTTTGAAAGAACACAAACAGAGTTAGCAAAGGATTCCAATGTCGACTTTATTCTCTGGCCAGAAAATTCTGTTGATGTGGATCCATTCCTGAACAAAGATGTAAATGCCTCGCTGAACTCCATCCAGCAACCTTTGATTATCGGGGCGATCCTTAATAAGGGAAGTTCTGTATACAACACCTCGATTTTGTGGGATGAGGTGCTCCCTGAAACCTATTTCAAACAACACCTAACACCCTTTGGTGAGTACATTCCCTTACGTTCTTTGGCCAGGATCGTTTCACCCTTAGTTGATGATGTTGAAGATTTTTCACCAGGAAATGGGAGTAAAACCTTCTCAATTGGCGACATTAAGGTAGCTCCAGTGATCTGCTTCGAGCTGATCGATGATGAACTGCTGCGACAAGCTACAGCGGGTTCAAATCTTCTAGCTGTTCAGACCAACAGTGCAACCTTTGGAATGTCGGCTGAATCAGCCCAACAATTGTCGATAACGAGAGTTCGAGCTATAGAACATGGCCGAAATATCGCCTCAGTTTCAACCACCGGATATTCAGCGGTTATTGACCACACCGGAAAGGTTCTCCAACAAACATCGATGGGCACCGCTGACACGATTCGCGCTGAGCTTGGACTTATTGAAGGTCAAACGCGCAGGGATGCCGCCGGTGATTGGGCGCTCATTGGGGTTCTAGTAGCGCTCCTGGTGGTTGCCCGCCGAGCCTATATATAACGCCGATAAGTTACATTATGTAAAGTAATAAAAGGGAAGGTGAGCGTGAAACTGGCCAGAGCCCCCTATCGGTACTCATCCATCGGCGTACAGGCGCAGACAAGGTTTCTATCTCCATGGGCACCATCGATACGGGAAACAGGTGGCCAATACTTCATGCGCGATCCAATTGATTCGCCCGCTACCAAGCCATCTGGTGTTACTGGATACCCACCCTTTTCACGGCTGTATCCCCTATCCCAATCAGAGGTAACAACAGAAAGCGCTGTGTGAGGTGCATGGCGAAGGGCTGAGGCCTCAACTGAGATCTTCCCATCAATAACCTCTTGAATCTCGGCTCTGATAGAGATCATCGCATCGATAAAGCGGTGGATCTCAGAAATATCTTCAGACTCGGTAGGTTCAATCATCAGGGTTCCTGCAACCGGAAAAGACATGGTTGGTGCATGGAAGCCGTAATCCATCAACCTCTTGGCAATGTCATCAACTGTTACACCTGAATCCTTGGTGATTCCGCGAATATCTAAGATGCATTCGTGGGCCACACGGCCATTAGCACCGGTGTAGAGGACGGGGTAGGAATCCTGCAATCTGGCAGCGATGTAATTTGCCGACAAAATAGCAACCTGCGTTGAATGGGTTAAACCTTCTCCCCCCAACAAACGAATATAAGCCCAGGAAATCGGCAAGATACTGGCCGATCCATACGGTGCAGCTGAAATTGGACCCGGACCTGTTGCAGGACCGGCTAACTCATCTAATGGATGGTTTGGTAAAAAGGGCGCAAGATGTGCGCGTGCAATAACAGGGCCAACGCCAGGGCCTCCTCCACCATGTGGAATTGCAAAAGTTTTATGCAGGTTTAAGTGAGAAACATCTGCGCCAAACTTTCCAGGCTGCGAGACACCAACGAGCGCATTCAAGTTCGCTCCATCCACATACACCTGACCGCCAGCGTTATGAATTAACTCGCAAATTTCAGATACCGCTACTTCGAAGACACCGTGCGTTGAAGGGTATGTAATCATCAATGCAGCTAAAGCGGCTCCATGCTCTGCAATCTTGGCTTTAATGTCATCGACAGAGACATTTCCATTCTCGTCACATTCAATAACGACTACCTTCATGCCTGCCATTACAGCTGAGGCGGCGTTAGTGCCATGTGCACTTGATGGGATCAAACAGATATTGCGACCTTGGTCTCCACGAGAGTCATGGTAATTACGAATTGCAAGTAAGCCCGCGAACTCCCCCTGGCTGCCCGCATTAGGTTGAAGTGAGACCGCGTCATAACCGGTGATTGCAACCAACCAATCTGAGAGCTGCCTAATCAACTTGCGGGTTCCTACCGTTTGATCAGCGGGTGCAAATGGGTGCAGTGAAGCAAACTCGGGCCAGGTGACCGCTTCCATCTCTGTAACAGAGTTCAACTTCATGGTGCATGAACCCAATGGGATCATCGTTCTATCAAGGGCAAGATCTTTATCAGCCAAGTTGCGCAGGTAGCGCATCATGCCTGTTTCGCTGTGATTTGTGTTGAAAACGGGGTGGGTTAAGTACTTACTAGTACGTGCAAACTTTGCGGGAATATTCTGCCCCGCCGCATCCTTTAATCCTAGAATTTCAAGAACCTGAGTGAAGAGTTCTTCCGTTGTTTCCTCATCAAATGCAACGCGAATTTCAGTATCGCTTACCTTTGCAAAGTTAATGCCCTGCACAGCAGCTTTCTCATGGATTGCGTTCGCATCTTTCACAAATATATGAACAGTGTCGAATACGACATCATCATGATTACCCATTGCAGCATGAAGACGGGCTGCAAAGTTATGCACGCGCTCTGCGATCTGACGAAGACCCACTGGACCATGCCACATCGCATAGAAGGCGCTCATGTTTGCAAGCAAAACCTGTGCGGTGCAAATATTTGAGGTCGCCTTATCGCGACGGATATGTTGTTCGCGAGTTTGCAGCGCTAAACGAAAAGCAGGTTTTCCAGTTGCATCAATACTCTGTCCAACAAGTCGTCCAGGCATAGATCTTTCAAGACCGGTGCGGACTGCTAAGAAACCTGCGTGTGGTCCACCAAAACCCATGGGCACGCCAAAACGTTGAGCTGTTCCAACTGCAATGTCGGCACCCCACTCCCCTGGTGCTTTCAACAGTGTAAGTGCGAGTAAATCAGTTGCAGCAATAACGAAAGCATTACGTGAATGTGCATACTCTGCAAAGCTTGTGTAATCAATAACTGTTCCAGTTGTATCTGGGTACTGAAGCAATGCTCCGAAAAACTCTCCATCAAAGCCATCGCGAACAACATGACCAGAGTCCACTTCGACGACGGTGATTCCTAGTGGCTTAGCACGAGTTATTACAACCGCTTTGGTTTGAGGATGCACATGTTCTTCGATCAAGAAAACAGCATCATCACTTAACTTGGATGCTCTACGGGCCAAGGTCATTGCCTCTGCCGCTGCAGTTCCTTCATCCAACATCGACGCGTTGGAGATATCCAAAGCGGTGAGTTCACAAATCATTGTCTGAAAGGCAAAAAGCGCTTCAAGTCGACCTTGCGAAATCTCCGGTTGGTACGGGGTGTATGCGGTGTACCAAGATGGATTCTCCAAAACATTTCTCTTAACAACGGGAGGAACAATCGTGCCGTAGTAACCAGTACCGATAAGAGAACGGAAAACCTTGTTTTCAGAGGCGATAGAACGAAGTTCTGCAATGACCTGAACTTCACTCTTTCCTGAATCAAGCGCCTTTTCAATAACCCCTTTTATTGCGATGTTTGATGGAACTACATCGCTGATGAATGAGGCGAGATCTGAGTAGCCCAGTGAGTCAAGCATCGCTGCCTCATCAACAGAGGTCGGGCCAATATGACGATTCTCAAATGAGCCAGACACACAAACCCCTGTCGATAGTTAGTAGCAACTACTACAAGGCACACATGATACTTACAACGGTGTTATTACGCCCCTTTAACCTTGCGGCGCAGCGATAGCTCATCATTACCTTCGCCACCTGTCATGCGACCATTTACTTCACCCTGAAGGAGAGATAGAGATCCCTCAACCTCATGCCATACCTTGCCGACAGCGATTCCAAATACGCCTTGGCCACCCTGCAAGAGATCGATAATCTCATCTGGGCTTGCGCATTCATAAATCGATGCACCGTCACTCATCAAGGTAATGCGCTCTAACTCTGTGACTCCCCTGCTGCGAAGATGATCTACAGCGGTGCGAATATTTTGAAGTGATACTCCCGCATCTAATAAACGCTTAACAATCTTTAGTACCAAGATGTCGCGGAAGCCGTACAACCGTTGTGTTCCAGAACCACTTGCAGTTCTAATACTTGGTTCTACTAATCCTGTACGTGCCCAATAATCCAATTGACGATAGCTAATTCCAGCGGCAGAGCAGGCTGTAGCGCCTCTGTAACCGATTTCCATCTCTTCTGGGGACACGGGGAAAGCTCATTTCTCTTGGGGAGTGAGATAAATGTACGGCCCTGACTATGGGTAAACAATAACCGACACGAAGCAAACCTCTACTAGAGGTTGAGAGTTTTCCCCTTTATCCTGCGAAATCCTCTGGATTGATTTGATCTAAAAACTCTCGGAACTTCTCAACCTCTTGGTTCTCGCCATCCCCTTGAGGAATCTCCACACCGACCTCATTGAGCAGCTCCTCGGTGGCGAGGATGTTGCTGTGAGTGCGTAGCGCCAAAGCCACCGCATCTGATGGTCGAGCCTCGATTGAAAGCGGCTCCCCCGATGCATCACGAAGGTTCAGGGTTGAGTAGAAGACCCCATCCTTCAACTCAGTTAGGTGAACAGCGATCAGCGTTGCATCAAAGAGTTCAACCAGGTTTTTCATGAGATCATGACTCAAAGGTCGTGGTGGCTCTACCCCTTGTTGCGCAAAGGCGATGGCGGTTGCTTCAACCGCACCCACCCAAATTGGCAGGAATCGAACGCCATCAATCTCCTTCAGAAGAAGGATCGGCTGGTTGGAGGGCATCTCGACTCGTACGCCGATTACCTCCATAGGGATTAGCATGCAAACTCTCTAAAGAAACAATTAAGCGCGGAGTCGGTTAAGGCCACCGCGGACGAGGGCTGCATGCAAACGAATCGACAGAGATGCAATCTCCTTCTGGACCTCTTCAGCGCGAGCCTTGGATTCAGCGCTCTTTTGACGTGTCAGCGGTGTGATGACCTGCTCGATCAAACCAATCTCACGATCTGCAGCTGATTTAAAGGAGCGAAGGTGACGGGGTTCAATTCCAAACCCACCCATCTCAGTTACCGCCTTCGCGATTGCCAATGCATCCCCATCGTAATGACGACCGCGAGGTGCGATTAATCCATATCCTTCGAGCTCTACTAATTGATCCTCGGCCAGACCACTATTTTTCAACAGCTCCTCACGAGATAAACGCATCTCGCTCACTTCACCAAAAGCGTTCGGTGCCATCTCGCCATCAATGGTTGCTAAGCCCAAAGTTGGGCGAGGTGCAGGAACTCCACCAACGGCTGCTGGCTGCAGTCCCCGATCGATCGCATCAAGGTTGTCCTTGATTACCTTGAGGGGCAGATACTGATCTCGTTGTGCCAGCAGTACATAACGCAGACGCTCTAGATCTGAACTTGTGAACTTTCGATAACCAGATGGTGTTCGCTGTGGCTCGATTAATCCCTCAGATTCAAGAAAGCGAATCTTCGAAATTGTTATATCAGTGAAATCTCCACGCAAACGGTTAAGGACCTCACCGATGCTCAAATATGCGCGTGCTGGAACTGCCATGACTACTCCCCTAGTTTGAACTGACGAAAAGCAAGTGGAACTTACCTATTTGAAACTCATCACCAGTAACAAGTACATGCTCTGTGACAGAAATATTGTTGATGTAGGTTCCATTGAGAGAACCCTCATCCTTGAGAACAAAATTATTGCCCTGCTTTGAAATTGTTGCGTGGCTTCGAGAGACCGTTACATCATCGAGAAAAATCGCACTTGTTCCGGAACGACCTACAGATGCACCTTCAGAGGTAATCAAAAAACGAGAGCCTTTATTGGCTCCTCGTGCGATGAGAACCATCGCTTTCTCGCCACCAGAGTTTTGAATCTCAGCGACTACAGCGCGATCCTCTGGGGAAAGTGAGGCGAGCTGTTCCTCTAACTGTTTTTCTGAAGGGTTTGAAACCTCACGAAGACCGAGGTGAATAGTGGTAGTGAGTTCATTCTGAGATTGCTCTGCAGCCATTTACCTACCTCCTCACCGTCAACTTAAGGGTGACACTAGAGAGTTAGAGAGATAAGGTCAAGCGGAAATTTCACCGTATTCAGCTGCCGTTAATAGCTCTTGTGGTGCTGAAGTGACCTCAATCTTTGCCAACCAGCCTGCTCCATATGGATCGGAGTTGATTGTTTCTGGAGAATTAGATAAGGAGTCATTGATCGCAACCACTGTTCCTGAAACAGGTGCAAATATTTCGGAAACACTCTTTGTAGATTCCACTTCACCACACACCGTGCCCGCTGCGACAACTTCGCCAACCTTTGGAAGTTGCACATAAACGATGTCACCTAACGCCGCTTGGGCATAATCGGTAATTCCCATTGTGTAGGTCATTTCAACAACCGAAACCCATTCATGTTCCTTGGTATAGGACAGCTCATTAGGAATTGATGACATGGTTTCCTCTCATCTGCGAAATACCTTCTCGCGCATAACTAATACCTGTCGAAATGTAGAGGGCAACACCCCAGATAGCAAAACTCCAGCCCGCCACAAAAGCGATACTTCCCCACACGCCATCGGATTGGGCCAACAAGAGGAATGGGAAGGCGTACAAAAGGTTGAAGGTCGCAGCTTTACCCAGATAGGTAACGGTAAATGGTGGAATCCCTCGACGATTCATCGCCAGAGTAATGACCCCCAAAATCACATCTCTTCCGATAATGATTGCGATCATCCATACTGGAACAATTTCGCGAATCAAAAAAACCACCAAGGTGGCGAATATGTACAAGCGATCGATCGCGGGATCGGCTAACTCACCGAAGCGTGAGGTTTGATTCCAAGCGCGGGCTATCTTTCCATCGAAGTAATCGGTGGCTCCCCCGATCGCAAGAACTACGATCGCCCAACCATCTGCTTCAAGTGAAAGGGTGAGGTAGATAAAAAGCGGAATTCCCAGAAAGCGAAGAAAGGTGAGAGCGTTGGGAACGCTGATCACAGAGCTGCTCATTCCTTGTCGCGCTCCTTCACTCGTACCGCAACCTGAACTGGAGTGCCTGGGAACTTAAACTCTTCACGAAGGCGACGCTCAATAAAGCGACGGTATGAGGCCTCAATCCACCCGCTGGAGAAGACCACGAACTTGGGAGGCGCGATTCCTGCTTGAGTCGCGTAGTAAACCTTTGGCTGCTTTCCACCGCGAACAGGTGGCGGGGTTGCGCCGATAAGTGCGCCCAGGAATGAGTTGAGTTTGGCGGTTGGAACCCGGCGCTCCCAACTATCCAAAGCGGTTCTTAAAGCAGGTGCCAAACGATCCCTGTGCCACCCAGTTTTAGCAGCGATATTTACCCGCTGGGCCCATTCAACTTGATCCAGATGTCTGTCGATTTCGCGATCTAATTGATTGCGGCGATCTTCATCTACCAGATCCCATTTATTCATGACGATCACCATCGCTTTACCAGCCTCTTCAACCATGGTGATTACACGCAAATCTTGCTCTGTGATCGGTTCAGATGCATCCAACACAACCACGGCAACTTCGCAACGCTCAAGCGCAGTCGCGGTTCGCAATGATGCGTAGTAATCAGTTCCAGAATCTTGATTGGCGCGCTTTTTCAATCCCGCGGTGTCGATAAATCTCCAAGTTGATCCACCGAAAGATAACAATGAGTCAACTGGGTCACGGGTTGTTCCCGCTGCATCATCCACGATAGACAATGACTCACCAGCGATTGCATTGAATAGCGATGACTTACCAACATTTGGTCGACCGATTAATGCAACCTTGCGATAACCATCTTGGTTTTGCGCACGACCAACTTCTGGCAAGACATTAACGATGTGATCTAACAAATCTCCACTGCCTCGTCCGTGCAGAGCAGATACGAAGCGCGGTTCTCCTAAACCTAAACTCCATAGGGCATGCGCTTCAGCCTCTTCCCGTTCGCCATCAACCTTGTTTCCAATAAGAATCGTTGGCTTTTTTGCCTTACGAAGATGTTGAACCAATGTGTCATCTTCATCCAAAGCACCGACCTGTGCATCAACAACAAAACACAAAACATCAGCCTCTTGCATGGCGATCTCTGAACCCGCACTTACTTGTACTGCAATTCCATCTGGTTTTGCTTCCCAGCCACCAGTGTCCATGATGATGAAGCGGCGACCGCCCCACTCACATTCATACTGAACTCGATCGCGCGTTACGCCAGGAGTATCTTCAACAATCGCTTCACGTCTTCCCAAGAAGCGATTAATCAATGTTGATTTACCAACATTCGGACGACCTAAGATTGCAACAATAGGTAAACCCAGCAAATTACGCTTCTTTAACAGCTCCCAAATGCGTTCGATAGTTTCATCTAAATCTAAGTAAGTCGAATCAACTTCAACCGCATCCGCCGCCATTGCTAATGGCGACACTGCACGAGTTGAATCCACTGAATCACGATTATCCAAGGATTGCTTTACATCAACGCTCTTATCTTCAGTCTCGATCTCTCGACGATTTGCTCGTGCATCCAAATCAGCGGTTAGATAAATTTTTAAGCCAGCTTCGGGAGCTACAACCGTTCCAATATCCCGGCCTTCTACAACAATTCCACGTTCAGCAGCATCAATCATTCGATGTTGAAGATTCAAAAGTTCGCGACGAATCTCAGGCATTGCGCTAATTCGGGAAACATTTTCAGTTACCGATGTTCCTCTAATCGCATGGGTGATTTGAGTTTCGCCAGCAAAAACATTGGGTGATGTTGGGTCGGCTATAAACTTAATCGGATGATCTTTTATCGCTTGCAATATTGAAAAAGGTTCTTCACATTTATGTTCAAGCGCAAGCCATGTGACAGCGCGATAAAGAGCTCCAGTGTCTAAGTAATCCCAACCAGCACGAACCGCTATTGCTTTTGCGGTGCTTGATTTTCCAGCCCCGCTTGGGCCATCAATTGCTACGACTATGCCCATGTGATGAGCCTACTTCTATTTACGAATCGGATGAACATTCCATCCGATCGAGCTAAGGTGTGATGAGAGTTTTTCAGCATCGGTTTGCGACAGAGCAAGGGTTATTAGCGCACTTAATTGACCTGGCGAATGTTCGATGTTCAGATCTTCAACATTGACTTCCATTGCTGCGCACTCATTGAAGATCGCACCCAGTTGCCCTGGTTTGTCATCAATGACGATGGGTAGGTATGAGTACTCACGCGCTTTGCCGCCATGCTTTCCAGGAATTAATGCTCTTCCTGATCGTCCTGCAGCGATCAAAGCCGCAATCTTTTCTTGATCCCCCAGTGCTTCAATCATGGAAGCGAGATCGCTTTGTAGATTTATTAGCAATTGTTGAAGCTCTGCACGGTTTGAGAAGATGATCTCCTTCCACAAGGATTCATCTGAGGCTGCGATCCGCGTTGTATCCCGTAGGCCCTGTCCCGCCAACTCCATCCACTCCGCCGGCGTACCGGTGAGCTGCTTGGCGATTAAGGACGCAGCCACCTGTGGCAGATGGGAGATCCTGGCAACCGCTCGATCATGATCTACCGCTGAAAGCTCAATAGCCGTCGCACCCAACAGGCTGATCAGTTCTAGGACAACCGCCTTGGCATCCGGCTCTAGCTCCTGGCTAGGCGTAAGTATCCAGCTGCGACCCTGGAATAAATCCGCCCGTGCCGAGCCGGTGCCGCCAATCTCTCGCCCCGCCATAGGGTGGGTAGGCAAAAATCGCTTGGACAGCGCTGGAATTGTCTTAACCTGAAGTTCAACTTCATTCTTAACGCTACCAACATCTATAAATGTTGAGTGCGGGTTTATAGCAAATTCATCCTTTATGACCATGGAAAGTTGTGAGGTCGGCATCGCCAACACGACTAGATCCGGAGCCGCTACCTCTACCCCACCGACCAAATCATTGGCCAAGGATTGGGATGTGGGATTGGAGTCGACCATCTCTACCGAGACGCCACGCTGAACTAAGCCGAGCCCGATCGAGGTTCCGATCAATCCAGAGCCGACAATTCGTACCTTAGTGAGCTCAATTGCGGACATTACTGGGCGATATCTCTGCGTAAAGCCGCTGCGCCATGGAGGTAGATATGGCTGATCTGTTCAGCACTTCTCTCTGTTTGAACGTGAAACATAGCCCGAATAGTTCGATCTAAGGCACCTGGTACATCGACCTCGACCGAACCGATTAAAGGAACATTGGCAAAGCCCATCTCGCGACAGGCAGCAGCAGGAAAGGCGGCGTTGAGATCTACCGTAGATGTAAAGAAAACAGAGATCACATCTGCCGGGGTCAGCTGATTTGCTTCCAGGATTGCCGAAACCAGCTCCTGCACACCCGCAGATATCTCGGCAGCGGTATTGGCTGGAACCTGTATAGCCCCTCGAATTGCGCGCAGACTCATGGGATAAGGGTACCTTTCCTCACCAGAATTGGTGTGTATTTAAAACTATATATGTCGATAAAGCCTTTTGCCTCTTAAGCCTGTTTACTACATTCCCTTCGCCACTACCTACTCAAAATCCAATCAGTTGCACTTTTGGTATTGTCGATAAATCTACCTGTAGCGAGCAGATTGAGCGTAGAAATTATCGACAAAAGGTTATTCAGGGTAGCAAAAACCGATAAAACTATTTATAGTTTTTCACTATATTACCGATTTATCGTAAAGCCGTTAAATATCTAAAGCCTTTCGTAGATTCATTAACTCTGTGTCGTTGAGTTCTCTCCAGCGCCCTTCTGGGGTGTCGCCCAGCGAGATCGGACCAAACTTGGTTCGGATCAAACGAAGAACATCAACACCTACCGCCTCCATCAACCGTCGGATAATGTGATAACGACCCTCATGGATCGAGACCTCTATCCAACGTGGAGAGAGCTGCTTAAAGCTCAAAACTCGGCCCATCCCATCCTCAAGCTCGACACCCTTCAAAAGCACCTTATCTACACCAGTTGGCAAAGCGCCATCAAATTCGATGATGTAAGTCTTTTCCAGACCAAATGAAGGGTGGGTGGCTCTAAAGGTTAGATCTCCATCATTGGTGAGCAAAATTAGCCCCTCGGAATCCTTGTCCAAGCGCCCCACATGGAATAAGCGTTCCTTCCGGAGATCAATAAAGTCATCCAGGGATGGACGTCCTTCAGGGTCGAACATGGTAGACAAAACACCCTTTGGTTTATGAAGTGCAAGATAAGACTTAGTCAAAGTACGTGTAATTGTCTCACCATCAACCATTACTTTATCTTTTTCAGGGTCAAATTTGCTACCCATCTCACGAACAGTGATTCCATTGACCGATACGCGACCGGATTCGATTAATTCATCAGCACCGCGACGGCTTGTTATTCCAGCATCTGCGATGATCTTGTTAAGCCTCATTTGGGCCATGGCTATCCTCCCGACAGTCAGGAGGTAAGGGTAGCGGAAACTCTAGTCGGTTAGCGAATCCAGGATTTCATCGAGACCATCTAGATTTGGCAGGTATGGAGCCAGCGCTGGAAGATCCTCAAGAGAGTTCAAACCGAGTCTTTCCAGGAAGTAGCTGGTGGTCTTATAGAGGATCGCGCCGGTCTCATGCTCCAACCCAGACTCCTCCACCAAGCCGCGGGTCACCAGGGTCTTCATAACCGCCTCAACATTGACACCTCGGATAGCTGATACGCGGGCGCGCGAGACCGGTTGGCGGTAAGCGATTACAGACAAGGTCTCCAAAGCCGCCTGCGTGAGGCGAGATTGCTGTCCATCGAGGACAAACTTCTCCACCGCCGCTGAATAGGCGGGGTGGCTGTAGAAGCGCCATCCCCCATTAATCTTTCGCAGAGAGAAACCGCGATCCTCGTAAGAGCTCTCCAAGGTAGACAGGGCCGCTTCGATCTCTTCAATCGGCTGCTCCAAAACCTGAGCCAGAATCAGCTCGGTAACTGGCTCATCGACGACCATTAAGATCGCTTCGATCGAACGTTCAACTTCTACATTAGACATTTTCGCTACCTTCTGTCGAGTCATTCATCTCTAAAACCACGGGAATATCAAACTCATCGGTGATCTCAACCTCGCCTTCGAGGCTTCCTATCCATCTGATCTGCAGCTCGCCGAGGGCAACAACCTGATCAAAGCGTAAAACACCCTGACGATAGAGATCCAATAAGGCTAGGAAGCGGGCGACCACGACAAGGGTGCTATCGGCGTCGGAAATAAGGTTTCTAAAGCTCATAGATGTGGAGTGGCGCAACGCCTCAACTACCCGTTTGGACTCCTCTGTGACGCTCACAAGGGCCATATGGAGGTGTTCTACAGCCACCACTGGAGCCACCTTTGGGGTCAGTACTCGTTCGGCGATTGCGGCAAAGCGCTGAGCCCCGACACCGATGAGAACCTCTGGAAGCAGGCTTGCCAGGGCTGGATCCAGGGCCACAACACGGGGAAAGGATTTATCCGCAGCGGCGATTCGTTCACCAAAGGTTGCGGCGATCTCTTTGAAAGCTCGGTACTGCAACAAACGGGCAAAGAGCAGATCTCGCGCCTCAAGAAGGGCTAGATCCTCCTCATCCTCTACCTCGCCACTTGGAAGCAGGCGTGCAGCTTTCAGATCCAGCAAGGTTGCGGCGACTACCAAGAACTCCGTCGCTTGATCTAAATCCCAACCCTCTCCCGAGGCCTCTAGCCCGCGGATGAAGGAGATGAACTCATCTGTAACGATACTCAGAGCAACCTCTGTGACATCCATTTTGTGGCGGGAGATCAGTTGGAGCAGTAGATCAAAGGGGCCATCAAAGTTTGAAAGGTGCACGGAGAAGCCACCCGAAGTGGCGTTCACATCACCGCTCTCTTCGACCGCAACTCCCCCTGCAAGATCCATTGTGGCACCCTACTTCACGCTTGCCTGTTTTCTGTGTAACGCCTAGGCTCTTTGCTATATCAGGAAAGAGGTTTGAAGATTGAACGCTAAATCGACAATTGCAGAGGATGTTGCCACAACATCAACCCTGCTGGGCAGAGTTGCGCGGAGTTTTCCTGTACCCGCAGCGCTGAATGAACATGGCTCCGCCAAGGTAATTTCAATCTTTAATCAAAAGGGCGGTGTCGGTAAAACAACTAGCACCATCAATCTTGGAGCAGCGTTAGCTGAAATGGGTCGTCGTGTTTTGTTGGTCGACTTCGACCCTCAGGGTGGCCTCTCTCTTGGATTAGGGGTCAACGCTCACTCACTGCCACTAGAACAAACTGTTTACTACGCATTGATGACCCCGACTGCAAATGTCGATGAGATCGTTTTAAAATCCTCAGTTCCAGGTTTGGATTTTCTTCCAGCTAACCGTGATTTAGGTACAGCTGAAACCACTTTGGGCGCTGAAATCGGCGGGCAGCAATATCTCAAACGCGCACTAGCCCCGCTTCGAGATTATTACGATGTTATTTTGATTGATTGCCAACCAACTATGGGTCAGCTAACTATCAACGCATTGGTTGCATCTCAAGAGGTTATCGTTCCCATGCAATGCGAGTACTTTGCGCTGCACGGTTTTATCGAGTTAAAGGGAAATCTTGACAAGGTGAAAACCTTTTTAAATCCAGAGCTTCGCCTCATTGGTATTTTGGCCACAATGTATGACAAGAAGACATCACACAATCGTCAGGTCCTTGAAAGAATCCTTGAGCAATTTCCAGAGGATGTCTTTGAAACAATCATTGCTAAAACAATTCGCTTTCCAGAAACAACTGTTGTTGGCGAACCAATTACGACTTATGCAACTAACTCTGGCGGCGCAGCTTCATACCGCCGTCTAGCACGAGAACTAATCGCCAGAGGAGGCGCACGATGACACGTAGAGCAAACCTTCCAGGAGCAGATGAACTATTCCGTTCAACAGCTCCAGCGCTAAGCGCTGTCCCTGCACAAAGTTCTCAGGAAGTTTCAGCACCGTTGGTGCCTCCCGCAATAGCAACTCCCAAGGCAGCCTCTTCAAAGAAGGGCGTTCGCACTATTGCACGTCGTCGAGTAACAACAGTTGATCGCTCTCCATCTGGACGTGAACGTCATGATGAGAAGATCACTGTTTACTTATCACCTGATGAGCTATTTGATTTAGATCAAGCCCGTTTACAGCTGCGCGGAGACCTTGGCCTTGCGGTTGATCGCGGTCGCATCGTTCGCGAATCTATCGCTGTCATCATTGCAGATCTTGAAACCAAAGGTGATCAAAGCATCTTGGCGCGCAGACTTCGCGGTCAGTAAGAAATTACTTAGCGCGTGGATGCGCCATTGAATAACTCTCACGCACCTTATCGATTGTGATCAAGGTGTAAATCTGCGTTGTTGTTACCGATGCATGGCCCAACAACTCCTGAACCACTCGGATATCTGCGCCTCCATCCAATAGATGGGTTGCATAGGAGTGTCTGAAGACATGGGGCGAGACATGTTCAGTGATTCCAGCAGCTTCTGCAGCATCCAGCACCATCTGCCATGCTGATTGACGGGAGATTCTTCCTCCCCGTGTGTTGAGAAAGAGTGCTGAGTTACCTTTAGAATTTTTAGCAAGTAGGTCGGGACGGATCCGCACTCGATAATCATCGATTGCTTTTGTTGCAAAAGAACCTAACGGAACTATTCGTTCCTTGGATCCCTTTCCTCTTAACTTCAAAGTCGTAATCTCACCTTCATCTGTTTGCACGGTACTAATGTCATTGAGATTGATCCCAATTAATTCACTGACACGCGCGCCACTGCTATACAAAAGTTCTAGCATCGCTTGATCTCGCAAAGTGATCGGTTCGCCTTCCCTAAAAGCTGCATCGATCATCGAAAGAATTTGAGAAATCGTAAGAGCCTTCGGTAAACGCCTTGCTGACTTACTTGGTGATATTTCAAGAGTTGGGTCTGCAAAACCAAACTCTTGTTGCAGATGCTTGAAAAAAGAACGGAGAGTCGAATCGGCACGATTAATCGTTGCCACAGATAACTTTGCTTCCCGCAGTGAACTTTGAAATGTAGCAATTACCTCGGGAGTTACCTCTTGCAAAATTCTTGCATCAAGAAAGGTATGAAACTTTTCTAAATCCCGCCGATAGGCTGCAACTGAATTTAATGCCAATCCCCTCTCGATCTGCAAGTGATTGAGAAACGAGGAGGCAGCTAGCTCAAAGCTCGGTAGTTGCGTAACCATGTGCTTCTGCTACGGCGGAGTAGTAAATCTTTCCTTCATGAACATTCAAACCCTTGGCCAAGTTTTTATCCTTTTCGCAAGCGGCTTTCCAGCCTAGATTTGCTAACGAGAGCGCAAAAGGAAGTGTGGCATTGGTTAGTGCATATGTTGATGCGACAGGGACCGCTCCGGGCATATTTGCGACACAGTAAAAAACAGAGTTGTGAACTACATAAGTTGGATCGGCATGGGTGGTTGGTCTTGAATCCTCAAAACATCCACCTTGATCAATCGCGATATCTACCAAAACCGACCCGCTTTTCATTTGTGCTACAAGTGCGTTGGAAACGAGTTTTGGGGCTTTAGCGCCGTGTACAAGAACGGCACCAACTACGAGATCGGCTTGCCTAACTTCACGTTCGATCGCATGCTTTGATGCAACCAGTGTTTTAATCCGCCCACCATAGGTTGTATCAATGAACTGCAGGCGATTAATGGATCGATCAAAAACCGTGACATCGGCACCCATTCCAACCGCTATAGCGGCGGCATTCAATCCCGCGACCCCTCCACCAATAACAACTACGCGACCTGGGGCAACTCCGGGAACCCCTCCGAGAAGGACTCCCCGACCGCCATGGGGTTTCTGAAGTGCGGTAGCGCCAACTTGAGTTGCTAAACGGCCTGCAACCTCGCTCATCGGCGCAAGTAGCGGCAAGGTTCCATTGACTTCAACGGTTTCATACGCAATCGCGGTAGTACCTGCAGTAATCAGCGCATCGGTACAAGCCTTGGAAGCTGCGAGGTGAAGATATGTGAAAAGAGTTTGTCCCTTACGCATCTTTGGGTACTCAGGCTCAATCGGTTCCTTTACCTTTAACACTAAATCAGCTTTTTGCCAGACATCATCTGCGCTTGCAACGATGGTTGCGCCAGCTGTTATGAACTCTTCATTGGTAATAGATGATCCAAGGCCTGCCTTGTCTTCGATAATCACAGAGTGCCCAGCGTGCACAAACTCAGCCACACCTTCAGGAGTAATTGCTACTCGAGATTCATGAACCTTAATCTCTTTGGGAACACCAACAATCATGGTTAACCTTTCGCCGCTACCGCCGCTGCGATCAAACCAATAAATAATGGGTGTGGTCGAGTGGGACGTGACCGCAGCTCAGGATGAGCTTGCGTGCCTACGTAGTAAGGATGCACCTGTGACGGCAGTTCTACAAACTCCACTAGATCTTGTTCCTTGAACATGCCTGAGAAAGTAAGACCAGCACTAGAAATTTGATCACGGTACTTGTTGTTGACTTCGTATCGGTGGCGATGTCGCTCAGAAACCTCAGTTGAGCCATATGTTTGCGCAACTACAGAACCAGCTAACAAATTAGCGGTGTAAAGACCTAGGCGCATTGTTCCGCCCATATCCCCCTTACCTGAAACAACATCCTTTTGATCATCCATCGTTGCAATAACCGGAGTTCCTGAATCTGAAAACTCAGCAGAGATAGCGTCATTGATACCGGCAAGATTGCGAGCCGCTTCAATCACCATGCACTGCAAACCTAAACACAATCCCAAAGTTGGAATCTTGTTTTCACGAGCAAACTTAAGCGCTCCAACCTTTCCTTCAATTCCGCGAATTCCAAAACCGCCAGGCACACAAATTGCATCCACATTTTCTAAATGTTTTTTGGCACCTTCTGGAGTTTCACACTCATCACTTGCGATCCATACGATTTCAATCTTGGCTTCATTAGCAAAGCCACCTGCTCGCAACGCCTCTGAAACTGAAAGGTAAGCATCTGGAAGATCGATGTACTTTCCAACAAGGCCCACCTTTATATGATGCTTTGGGTGGTGGACCTTCTCTAGAAGAGCGTCCCATTCACCCCACACCACATCATGACAATCAAATCCAAGACGCTTTACTACATAAGAATCCAAGCCTTCGCTATGTAAAACCTTCGGAATGTCGTAGATCGATGGGGCATCAACAGCTGCAACTACCGCCTCAGAGTCGACATCGCACATTAGAGAGATCTTCTTCTTTACACCATCTGGGATTTCACGATCTGAACGCAGAACGATCGCATCTGGAGCGATACCAATGCTGCGAAGTGCCGCAACTGAGTGCTGCGTTGGCTTTGTTTTTAACTCACCCGATGGCCCAATGTATGGAACAAGAGAAACATGAAGATAGAAGACATTATCGCGGCCAACTGTTTGGCGAATTTGGCGAATGGCTTCCAAAAATGGTTGAGATTCAATATCGCCAACTGTTCCGCCTACTTCGGTAATCACTAAATCTATTTCAGGACCGGCCATCGCGATGATCCGTTCCTTGATCTCATTAGTGATGTGCGGGATCACCTGAACTGTTTCACCGAGATACTCTCCGCGCCGCTCACGAGCGATCACGCGCGAGTAGATCTGTCCCGTGGTTACATTTGCTGAGCCATGAAGATTGCGATCTAGAAAGCGCTCGTAGTGGCCGATATCTAAATCAGTTTCAGATCCATCATCGGTCACAAAGACCTCACCATGTTGAAATGGATTCATGGTTCCCGGATCTACATTGAGATAAGGATCAAGCTTTTGCATGGTGACGCGTATACCGCGGGCTACTAGTAATCGTCCAAGGCTTGAGGCTGTGAGTCCTTTGCCCAAACTTGAGGCGACTCCGCCGGTTACAAATAAGTGTTTAGTCACATGTGCTTGGCCCATGGAAGACAAACCTATCATTTATTCAGGTGGTGCTCTTACACCTTCAAAGAAAGCAGTTCAGTGGCGTGTTCTCGAGCGCTGGCAGAGTTTTCCAGCCCCGCCAACATCCGCGCAACCTCTTCGATCCGCTCCTCACCCGAGACCTGGCGGACATCGCTCTGGCTGACCGTTCCATCATTGTTCTTGGTAACAACAAAGTGGGAATCAGCCCACGCCGCCACCTGAGGTAGGTGGGTTACAACGATGACCTGAGCATGTTGAGCAAGCTGGTGAAGTCGACGACCAACTTCTATCGCAGCCTTTCCGCCAACTCCTGCATCAACCTCATCAAATACATATGTTCCTATCGGATGTGTTGAAGCAATAACTACTTCAAGGGCCAACATCACACGTGACATTTCTCCACCCGATGCACCCTTGGCCAACGGAACAAGTGGTGCATCTTTATGTCCCTGAATAAACATTGAAATCTCATCGCACCCATGTGACGTGAAGTCAGATTCCTTTGGCGCGGAATAATCGGGAGATTGCACAGTTGCAACAAAAGAGGCGTGTGGCATTGATAGTTGCTGAATCTCTTGCGTAACTAAAGCGGATAATTTCTTTGCAGCACCAGTACGTGCTTCAGAAACCTTCTTCGCCTCTGATAGCAAGGATTTCTTTATTACATTTAGTTCGGCATCTAACTCCTTCAAACGAGCATCCCCGCCTTCTAGATCTGCAATTGCATCAGAAGAGTTCTTGTAACGAATTTGCAAGGCTTCGATCTCGGTTTCGATCGCATTACCTGTGCCAAACTTCTTGATCAAGGCGATGAATTGTGATTTACGTTGTTGCAAGTAATCTAACCGTGCAGGATCTGCCTCTAACCTCGATAGATAGCTGGTTAAAGCACTTTGGGCATCGGCCAGCAAGAAAAAACTCTCACTTAACTGCTGATAGATCTCTTCTAGCAATCGATCTTTGGAGCGTGCATTTTCCAATGAGCGACGGGCGGTTCCTAAAGAGGTCATTGAGCCTGCCTCTTCATCTTCAATCGCAGATGTTGCCAACGCCGTTGCGGTTCGCAACTCTTCAACGCTAGATAGCCGAGCGATCTCCAACTCAATCTCATCCAACTCACCCCTTTGTGGATTAAGGTTGGAAAACTCTCGAGCAAACTCACGCAACTCTGCTAACTCTTTATCTTTAGCAGCGATACTTTTCTTCAGCGCTGAAATCCGATCCTTCATATCGTGGTACCGGGAAAGCGCAGATTGATACTGAACGATTTCGATTGCACCAAAGCGATCAACTAACTCTCGCTGTCGTGAAGATTTAGTAATGGTGTGGTTGGCCGCTTGCCCATGTACCTCAACTAAATTCTCTCCAAAGCTGGCCAGTGTTGATGCTGTCGCACTAACACCATTTGTCGTCGCTTTACTCTTTCCATCGACTGCAACTGTGCGAACAACAATTAATTCGCCATCCTCAATGAGCGCATCCTCAAAGAGGATCTCCTGCGCCTTAGGAATTGAAAACTTGCCACTTGCCACTAAACGTTCTGCACCTTTTCGAACTAATGAGCTATCGGCCTTACCTCCTAGGATGAGGTTTAAGGCGGTTAAAATCATGGTCTTTCCGGCACCAGTTTCACCCGATAAAACAGTTAATCCCTTTGATATTTCAAGGGTCGAGCTATCGATCACACCGATCGAGCGAATAGTTATCTCTTCAAGAAAGGTACGTTCACTCACCACGCCAGCCCTCAACAGGTAGTTTGAACTTTGCCACCAATCGATCGCTAAACAATGTGTTTTTAAGGTGAGCTAATTGAATGACCCGCGAATCCTTGGTGACGGTAACCCGATCCCCCGCTATTAAAGGAAATTTACGTAAGGCATCTGCGGAAAGAAATGCTTGTGAAGACTCAATTCCAACAGCAATAACAGATGTTGGAGAGATTACAAGTGGACGAGAGAAAAGAGCGTGCGCAGAGATAGGAAGAACAACCAAGGCATCAACAGCTGGCCATAAAACCGGCCCACCAGCTGAAAATGCATAAGCGGTAGAGCCTGTTGGTGTTGAACAAATCAACCCATCGCAACCCCACCGTGAAATAGGTCGGTTATCAATCTCTAAAAAGAGTTCAACCATCGTTGCATTCTCACGCTCAACGGTTACCTCATTGAGCGCCCAACCTGATGCAACAACCTCACCATCACGTTCAACTGTGTAACCCAGTGTGATTCGAGGATCGATGACATAAGACTTATTGATGACAGCTTGAATAACATCGACAATTTTAGAACGTTCAACCTCTGATAGGAATCCAACATGACCCAAGTTCACGCCCAGCAATGGAATATCGCGTTCATGCGCAACCTCCGCGGCGCGCAACATTGTTCCATCGCCACCCAAGACAACCGCTGCTTCGATCTCTGGGAGCTCTGCAATTGTTGAACGAATCATTCCAGGAATGTTGACATCAGAGATTGTGTAGATGCCAAAGGTTGAGGCTAAATTTTGCTGCAGCTCAACCGCAGCAACAACTGCATCAACACGAGCTGGATTACAGACAATCAAAAGATTGCGCATCATTGGGGTCCAATCGCTATAGCTTCATCGAGCATCGAGTGATCGATTTCTCCGGCTCCGCGTCGAAGCCATAAGAAGTATTCAACATTTCCCGCTGGTCCCGGAAGAGGGCTAGCAGTAATTCCCATCGTGCCTAAGCCAACATCGTAAGCAGATTCTGCAACCTCAATGACGGCAGCTTTTCGCAAAGCAGGATCTCGCACAACTCCACCGGCCCCCAGTTTTTCTCGCCCGACCTCAAATTGCGGCTTCACCATCACTACAAAATCTGCATCCGGCTTCGAGACCGCCGCTAAGGCGGGAAGAACTAATGTCAAAGAGATAAAGGAGAGATCTGCAACCACTACATCGATCGGCTCTCCAATCATTTCACCCGTTAGATGGCGAATATTGGTGCGATCAAGAACGGTAACTCTTTCATCCTGACGCAAACCCCAGGCCAACTGTCCATAGCCCACATCGACAGCGACTACATGGCCAGCCTTTCGACGCAACAAAACATCGGTAAAGCCACCTGTAGATGCCCCGGCATCAAGGCAACGCTTTCCTTCTACATTAACCCCAGAAAAGGCAAGTAGAGCGCCCTCTAATTTGTGTCCACCACGGGATACAAAATCATCTCGATCACCTGAAATAGTTATCGATGTTTCCGCATCAACCTGTGTTGCAGGTTTGGTCGCAGGAATTCCATTGACCAGTACCGATCGCTTTTCAATCAAATCAGCGGCCTGTTCACGTGAACGCGCTAACTCTCTACGTACGAGCTCGGCATCCAAACGTGTCTTCATACAATGTGATTACTTAGAGGCCATCAATTGAAGACAAGGCTTGATTGAGTTTTTGATGTAACGCCTCAAAACGTTGTGCATGATCGCCTACCTGCATCGCATCGATCTCCTGCAACTCATCACGAAGCTCTTGAACAAAACTCTCGCCATTGAACAGCTCGCCACTGTTGGTTGAGCTCTCATTTGTGTTATCCATTTACTTGCTCACCTTCTTAGCAGCGCTCTTTTTGGAAACCTTCTTAACAACCTTTTTAACAGCCTTCTGTGAGCCATTCTTGGCTGCGCTCTTCTTCGCTGCAGATTTCTTGACAGGCTTCTTGCTTCCAGTAGATGCCCCACTCTTTTTCAATGCAGCTACCTCTTGCTTAAGCGCCTCGAACTCTCCACGCTTCACAAAACCCATCTTGGAAACGGAACGCTCAACCTCATCCTCAATCTTCACCTTGAGAGCCTCTCCGCCCTCCTTCAGCCACACATTCATTGACTGCGCCACCTCGGTTCCAGATTTGTTTCCGAGTTGCACATTGTCGATAAGTGATCTGATGGTTGCCTTTAAATCGCTGTTCTTGCTCATGCCATAAGCCTACCTAAATTCGTGTTATCTCGACCGCTTCAACCTGCCAACGACTTGCAAGCCCTGTAGGGGCGCTCCAAAAACGTCGATGAATTGAGCCTGATACCTCGACCCATTCATTAGCTGTGAGAGTTAATGCGGTTCGCCGTGCCTTCGCACTCCACGCCCCGATATCCAATGTGTCTACGCCAGATAACTTTTCTCTCGAAACAATCAATCGAAACTCCACCACCTTGTCACCGCTAGGTAGCTCCTTTTCTATCGCCTCACGAGAAACTCGTCCGCGAAGTACAAGGTCATTGAGTGAGTAATCCTCTTGACTCTCATCTAGGTGATCTGATTTTTTCCGTGAAGATACTTTTGTGCCCATTTAAAACCCCCTGATGTAGTTGAGGGCGGGACGGTATTTCTAGGCTCTGACCAAAAATCTCACAGCACTAACAGGTGTGGGTAACTACAGCGCCGCTCTTTCAGCGGCATCTGTGAACTCATCCTCATCAAGCTCGGCACACTTTGCAAACCATTGACGTGCTTCATCTTTTCGACCAGCAGCATCTAATGCATCTGCATAGGCGTAACGAAGTCGAAGAGCCCATTCATCTGTTTCATTGTTGAGTTCTTTGCAGGTTAATGTGACGACAGCGGCATCTAACTCTCCAAGATCACGGCGAGCACCCGCTGCAACAATTCTCATTTCAATTTCTTCTGGTTTAGCTAAACGCTTGACCTCTGGAGAACCAGCCAAATTCAACGCTTTTAGAGGGTTTCCAAGACCGCGTTCGCAATCGGCCATTACCGGTAACGATGAAACATCTCCTGAAATTCTATTTGCTGCACGCAACTCTTTAAGTGCAATCTCGTAATGTCCTGCACGGTATGCGGCATATCCAGCTGATTCGCGAACAACCGCTAAACGCCCTGCATGGTGCGCTGCAGCGATTCCATGTTTATGTGCCAACTGTGGATCGGTATCTTGATACAAGTTGATGCACACCAAATGTCGTGCAACAACCTTTGCATTTTCTGCAGACAAACTAAGTAATTCTGCGCGAACAGATTTTTCTAACTCTTCACCAGTAACATCTTCAGGAATATCTGGCTCAAAGATACGTGGACGCAATCGAGATTGATCACGATCCATTGGAGCAGGGCGTGCTCCACGTGGATCTGAGCCATCACGTGTTTGACGAGGTGCGCCTGCGCGAGCTGATGAACCACCACGTGCTGGAAGATCTTCGCGACGACGTTGTGAGTTAGGACCAGATGGTTTGCGTGGCGCATCGCCCGATGGGCGGCGCTCACCAGAACGAGCTGGACGCTCTCCTGGCTTTAAATTTTGTACGGGACGTGAAGGACGGGATGGGCGTTGTTCTCTATCTTCCATCGTTACTTTCTCCTTCACTCTTTTTAATTATGATATTTTTTTCAACATTAATTCTAGGGAAATAAAAAAGGGGCGCTCGTTAAAGCGCCCCTTTTTATAAAAGAAGTCCGGCGACGTTCTACTCTCCCACAAGGTCACCCTTGCAGTACCATCGACGCTGAGAGGCT
>Ga0247840_10001392_pt1 | contig 47552 bp, 26 predicted proteins | sample LaCruzMarch2015__FD_192404 | JGI IMG/M metagenome (GOLD analysis project Ga0247840, IMG submission 192404) | Freshwater microbial communities from meromictic Lake La Cruz, Castile-La Mancha, Spain - LaCruzMarch2015_17m | ecosystem: Environmental > Aquatic > Freshwater > Lake | place: Spain... | reverse complement strand
CAGAACTTCTGCATGATTTTCATGTAGGTCTGTGCGATTGAAACATGCGGTATCTGCTGGAAATAACCTGACGGTGTCCGAACAACATAGCCATGCTTTGAGATGAATTCCTCTGCAGCCTTCCACCGGCTGTAAGCCTGACAATACCCCGCAAATGCGGTGCAGTCAAGCTCGGTGAGCAACCCCAGCCGTTCAAGTTGTTTTGACACTCTCGCCCACTCTTTTTTCGCCTCATCTTCAAGCCACACAGGGCATTTGGGTGCACCGCCATCCGGTTTCAGTTCCCAACGATTAAGCGGCCTGCGCCCTGGATTACCCTCTATCTCCTTTAATGCGGTCGGTTTAGGTTTTCTTCCTCTTATCGCCATAAATTTCACCTCCAATCCTTTTTATACTGTATATGGGCAACAAAAAACAGGCAACACTGTCACCTGCGTTTTTGTAATTATTGGGCTTATACTAAATAGACTTAATTTCAGTCCGCTTTTGATACAATGCAGCGAACATTGGAAATTCCATTTTCTTACTCTCAACTAAAATGCCTACATCCGATTTACCTGTTTGAACTATAAGGATACAGTGCCACACATTATTAACCTCCGAATACATAATGTCACGATTATCAGCTATGTACTGCCGATCAGCCAAAAGATCTGTACTCAGATTTTCGAAATCAATCGGTTCTAACTCAATAATCTTTTCCACCACATAGGCCTTACCGCCACTGCGTTTTTTGATGCACTCCCGCCTAAACGCCTCAAGGTCACCAATCCGTCTCGCATCCCTCATAAAATATGCCTTGCCTGTCAGTTTTTCGTCCATTGTCAACACTCCCACAATATATTTCCTTGGGTTATCCAAGGCTGTGTGTGATGTTAGCATGGATGCAAACCTATTATCAATAGCTAATAACAACAATGTTTAAAACTGATTTTTGGTGGTATATTACCGTAAAATTCCTGCTAACTACCCGAGTGTGAAACGTTGTACACTTTCACCAATTTCTGTCTAAATTTATAGTCGTTAAAAATCTTACAAACTGCTCACAACATCGTAAAAGTGTATAAATTTGCTTGCAACCTACCCAAAACATACATTTGAAGTGTATTCTGACCATTTTTCAGCAGTAGCATCTTTTAACCTGATTCTGCTAACTACCCGAAGTGTGAAAATTAATCTGCCTTCCTCTCAAATACATTGTACATATCGTTATTTTTCAATCTCTTATTCCTGTAAGCATAGCGGCATTTGTCATTGCAGAACTTTTTTTGTCTGCCTGATGATCCCATCCTCCTATTTATTGTCTTGCCGCAGTATTTGCACTGCCATTTTTCCAACACGGTATAGCCTTTCAGGTTCTGCTTGATATTTTCCTCCAATTGCAGCTTTCCATAACCCGTCAAACCCCAGTACCTACAATAATCTCTGACGGTGTGACCCTTTAAACACAGCTGTTTAGATATAGCCTTATAGCCAAACCCCAAATCTCGGAGCGTACGAATATTATCTTTGTCCCTGTCTGAAAGCATTGTATCTCCTTATCTCATGATTATGTTTTGCTGAGCACGACTTTGAGCAAAACCCTCTATATCTTGTACTGCTCATATACCTTTCGCCGCATTCGGTGCAGTAATAGACGTATGGCATGGCTCTATGCTTGTATTTATAGCTGTCCCTGCATTTATCGGAGCAGTATTTGCGTTTTCTGCCGGTTACATTTTGCTCAATGGGCCTGTTGCAATTCAAACAATTTTCAATGGTTTCGGTTTTTTTCTTCTTAGTTCGTTTCTCTCCTCGGAACAGATATTTAATCTGATCCATGGTGACGTTAAGCCTGCTTGCAATTTCCTTATATGGCATTCCCTCCTCCCGATATTGCATGATTTTAAATTTCTGCGCTTGTTTTAAAATACAAATCACCTCAATTTAATTATTTTGAAAATCTGAAAATCATGGTAACTACTCAAAACCATATACTTTGGTGTAAAACAACATCAAAAACAGCAATCCAAAAAGGGAATTTGCATATTTTTAGAAACCGCACCCCCACCTTTTTGCCTGTTTTTGAATTTATTTAGAATTAATTTTAATTAAATACAGCTATTTTTTAATTTATTTTTTCAATTAAAATAGGTGTAAAAATCCTTCGCAACCCTTTATCCATAAGGCTTCGAAGAATTCGACCGTCAATTTTCCCTTGCACGAAAAAAATGTTACCAAACCCTTGCCACTACTGGATTTCAAAGCATTTTCAACTCCAAATACGATACCCCCCCCTTTGAATTAAGCAACTTTCCGTGCGTTTGGAGGCGACGGTCTTCCGTCGCAAAGGCTGTAGAGATAATATGGGCGCTTCCCCATAGCTTAAAATTCATATTTATATTCAGGCAATTGATCATACTTTCTAGTCTTTTTGTCATGACATCGCTTGCATAAAGCCTGCCAGTTATTGGCTTCATCCCACATAAGCACTGGATCACCACTGTGCGGAATGATATGGTCAACAACAGTCGATGGTGTTATTTTATTTTGTTTCAAGCATTCTACACACAATGGATATGCTTTCAAAAACAGTTTGGAACGCTTACGCCACCTGCTGTCATAGCCCCGCTCCTGTGCAGACGGTCTTTGATGTATCTTTGAATGTTCATTGCAATATGTGTCATTAGTTAAATTAGAACATCCGGGATGTCGACATGGTTTTAACGGTCTTATAGGCATATCATACCTCCACGCATAGCAAAAGCTCCAACACATAACACATTGGAGCTTCCACCAGTTTTTTATTTCTTTACATTTTAAATTATATCACAGGTAAAAGTGACAAAAAGGACAACTTTAAATTTTTCTATTACTTATTTAAAAATCGATATGCCATCTTTTTGACTCCATCTTCTGTGTTACCGCCTCCAATACTAAAAGCAATTTGCCGCCAACTTAATCCGTTGATATATCGAAGTGCTAATATTATTCTTATCTGGCTGTCATCTATGCTGTTTATGTACCTATTCAATCGGTTGAGCTCATAGAAACATTTTTTTAAGTTCAAATCTAACAGTGCCTTCAAATCGGCAATTTCAATAGCATAATTTGCAAGCTTGTCCGATACGCTATGAGCCTTTGGCATTCCTGTAATTGTCGTACCACTTGATGTCGCCGCCACTTCAAGCTCCGCAAGCCTTTTCTGTTGCTCCTCTATTTCACGGTTTAGATAATATAATTGGGATAATTCTTTCTTTGTCATTTATACTGCCTCCTCATATATTTTTAAGATATAAAATAAAAAAAATATATGAAAGGCTATGGCGGATGGTCACCCAAATATAGCCAACGACATTTTCCATCAAATTTCGCGTATTGGCATAGAAAAAGCCGAATGCGAATTCTGGCTTTTTCGACCAGTTTCACACTCGGCTATTGAAATTATGAGGAATTTCTCAAAGCACCGCAACAAAATCATCTCCTGATAATAATACGACTAAATAAATACAACAATTTTCATTCCGCACCTTATTTTCAAATTAGAAGACAAGCATTACCGTGATTTTGAATTAAAATAACAAGTATTATAATATTATTTATCGATCATTCAACCTAACGCTGGACACCCTGATTAAAAGAAGCAATGTATGGTGTTACTGCTTTTTATTATTGGTTATTTTGTTTTATCTGCTTTTTTAATAATGAACAGCACATTTTTGGCACAATTATTTTCATTTTAGTGTACGTCAAACCTTGGTTATATTTGGTTTTTCAAAAAAATTTCCGTCTTGGGTGGCACAAGAAAACCCCTTATCACCTGTTGTTTTGCTTGTTTTTGCATGCTTATTTTCAATTTTTAACCAAATGTTTTTTCCCATTCTATCTTAATATTAATCGTCTCACTTTAAAGTGTTTGACTTTTCAATTGATAAAAACATCTCTCTCAATTTTATAGCCAAGTTTTCACCCATTCTAGCATGACCGTATGGAGATGGATGTAATAAATCTACACACAAATATGAAAAGTCAGACATTATACTTGCTCCATCAATTACTGAAACATTTTCCTTTTCGCCAATCTTTATCAATATTTCATTGAATTTACGTTCGTTATCTAAAATGAATTTATTTTGCTCATGTATCGTATGCGTTATATGGTTGGGGAATATCGATATAAGCGCAAATGGTTTGTTTGTAGATTTCAGCTTATCTACCATATAGACTACTTTGCTCTTAAATTCTTCTAGAGTATATGACCTGCAAACATTAACACCAAGTTCTAATGTTGCAAAGTCCCACTCTATTTGATTTGCGAAATAGTCTGCTATTTCATTTTCAACAAAACACGTTCCTGCCATTCCCCTGTTTGTAACATCAACTCCAAGTAATTTGGCACAATGACTTACATAGCAGCAGGAATTTACAATAGAATTACTCCCATGTGTTATAGACGAACCATATGCAAGCCATTTCTTTTGTGGAACTTCACTTTTATGCGGTTGCCTAATACTAAATCCAAAATTTTCCACATCATAAAAGACTATTCGTCCTCTGCCAAAAACTATTCTCCATAGATTACTGGAAAAATTGCTGCTTGTGTTGTTTAAAACTTCATAATTAACAAGGGAAAATCTTTCGGGTTCTTCAAGAATTATGGTATTCATCTGACCTGCTATAATTTTTCTATGACCATAAAAATAATCTCCCTTGAAAATTGAAATTTCTCCATCAGCACCTATCGCACCTATCGATATATGTATTTTTTGTTTGTCCTCATTTACAAACCTAATCTCGCAACCTGTTGATTCCCCCGCCACAACCCGGGCATTAAGCCTCAAACTTTCTCTTATGTTTCTTGGATACCTGTATATAACCAATCCATCAACATTTTCTCTCTTTTCGAGTTCCGCAACATTGTAAAACTGCATATTTTTATAAATCATACTTATTGTCTCCTGTTTTTATATGCTCATTTCCCTTTGTAAACAAAATTTACTGCATCCGCTACTGTAAATCCTGCACTGTTGCAATAAATTTTTACATAATTATCACTATTTTGAGCAAATTCAAATTCGCCCAAATATAACCATGAACCTCCACCATTTCTTTGATTTGCAAAGTTTTTAAAATTTTTAACACCACCATTATAACCAACATCAACATCTAGTGATGTACTTGCATTTTTTGCTATGGGGAAAGCAAAATACACATCGTATTTCCCTGACTCTGTAATAGTTGGTTTCCACATAGCCCAACGATTTTGGTCCGAACCACTTGTATTATCATGCAAATAATTGCTTCCATAATACATTTGAGCACTTGTACTCTCCTTCCAATTTTCATCGCTGGTTGAAAAACCAGGAGATGTATTGTCAACTACAATATCTTCAAAGACAACAGCATCTTCTTTTAACGGAATAAAAACAACATTTGCTTTAATGTCAGTTGTAATATTACGCAATGTAAATTTGTTATTTTCAACGCTCACTTTTTCACCGTTTGCAATTACAGAACCTATTTCATATCCAAAATCTGGTTTAATTGAAACATTAATCAATGAATTCTTAATCTTTTTAATTTTTCCGCTAGGTGATATACTTCCATTGCTTCCTGCGACCAAATCAACTGTATAACTTGGAAGAACATATAAATATCCTATCTCGTAAACTATTTTAGGATTGTAATTTTCGTCTGCCAAAGCACCACTAACAGTTAATTTATATGTACCTTCTGCAACAGTTCTGGCATATCGAGAACTTACATTTGGGTTTCTGATTAAAGATTCCCCTTCTACTAAACCTTTTACTTTATAATTCAAAGTAGGCATTTTATCATTCAGACCAACAATAGCATTACACGCACGAATAGTAAGATTTCTTTGAGTGATAGAAAACGGCAATGTTATACTTCCACTATATTTCGGGTCACTATCAGGAATTTTTACAGTTAACGTGTATTTACCCACATCTTTAGTAACAGTTTTGCTTGACCAAACAAATTCAACATTACCAACATATTCGTCGTTGGACAATTTAACTGTGCCTACATATTCCATCGCTTTACCGTCATAAACCTTGCCGTTGCTTGGTATTTCAATACCCCCTATTAGAATCTGTTCCTTTTTTGTTCTTTGATTAACAAGACTATCAAAAAATTGCATGGATAAGGGTTGAGTTGAAACAATATCTTTTCCGCCTTCAAGTGCTTCTTTCTTTATAGTTACATACATTTTTGAAATATCATTTGACTGGTTATGTTTTTCGGCTTTCCCACCAACAGAAAAAGTTAAAACATTTTCCTTTAAATCAACATCCTTTATAATCATGCCCTTAGGCAAATTACTTATAGTGATATCTTTTTGCATTATTTCTTGCTTAAATTTATCCCCTTTTATTTTTGCAACTATTTTATTGCCTTTGATAGTTCCATCATTTTCTTTACTTTCAAAAAGATTAATGTCACCCGTCAATGAAATACTGGGTTTAACATTTATAGGCACAAATTTAAATGCATCAGCAACAGTTCTTCCAGGTGTATCGCAAAGTATTTTGACGCTGTTACTTTTACCCTCGGTCAATTCATATTTTCCTACAAATACCCAATCATTACTTCCGGTTTTTTGATTTGCTTTTTTTGTAACATCTACTCCGCCTTTATGAGTGATTACAAGAGGAGCTTCGGAAACAAATGATGTATGCTTCGGATAATACATATAAATATCATAAAAACCTGCTGTTTTTATATTAGGAGTCCATTTTGCCCATCTGTTGATATCATTTGTTTCGCTGTCCGTTCCATCTCTTAAATACGTTCCTTGATATGCATTATCGCTCTTAACTATTTCCCAATAATATCCGTCATCTGTAAAACCTTTATCTAAATCATCAACAATAATCGCATCTGCTGAAATTGTCATATCTTTTTTCTTTTCAAATTTAACTGCATCAGCAACAGCAATTCCCAATGCATCGCAACTTATTTTTATATAATTTTCCTCGTCCTCATTAAAGTTGTATTTTCCTAAACTTATCCAATATCCTCCGCTTCTTGTCTGATTTATTGTCTTTTTTATAATTGCTTCGTTCTCGCCCTTTATTTCTACCGACAGCTTTGATGGCCTAAATGCCGAAGCTACCGAATTCGGTAATAATTCATTTTCTATTACCCAACGTATATATACTTCATACGTTCCGCTTTCCTTTATATCTGGACTCCATTTCGCCCACACTTCTTTGTTGCTTTCGCTTCCTGTTCGCTGATAATAATCATTGCCATAATATCCTGATGTTGCATCGCTTTTTGCCCATCCGTTTTCCGATTTTGCAAAGCCTGCATCATTATTATCTATCACAATTGCTTTTTCATCATTTTCGTACACTAACGCTATATTATCTGCATACACTGCAATATCATTATCCGTTTCTTTTTGTATGTAGATTGTTGCACTTGTGCTATCTGCACCCGTAGTAAAGCTAAGGCTTTTTCTTGACCAATTATCAAACGTTGAAGCTTGATCTCTCTCTTCCTTCCCATAATCCTTTACTCCAAGCCTTACCTGTGTTGCTCCGTCGGATTTCAACCATCCGACCAAGCTATATGTAGTATTTGGTCGTAATCCTGTTATTTTTTGTTCTACACCATTTGTTCCGCTACCTAATTGCAGTATACCCCAGCCTTGCCTTCTATCCGATGTGTCTTTTGCTATCGCCGTCTTTGTCCCCGTTTTTTCCCAAAACGTCAATCCTTCTTCTGTGCTGTTAGGTGCTTCTAAGTAGAATTTTTCTTCAAATCCCGCATTTTGAACTCTATTTATATATAAAAGAGCATTATTCTTCTTCAATTCTGGCATCGGTGGATTTTCAAAATTATGCCCTGCATTCAAAGTCCAATCCTCTTCTCCGTATTCAAATGCACCTATATCAGGCGACTCTCCTTTATAATTATCATTTATACCCTCCACTATTGTTCCTGCATCTATTGCGGGTGAGTTGGCTTGCAGTGTATAGTCATTTTTTTCTATATGTGTAAACATTGGGTCTGTTTCACTATACATATTTTTTTCTTTAAATATATCCTGTACATCACTAAAATTATCGGTGAATATGTTGTTTGCCATTATATCCCCTTCCATGCTTCTGTATATGGGAAATATTGTGGCAAATCTTCCGTCAAATGTATTGTTATATAATAGTGTAAAAGTGCTTTCTGTGTTTAGTCGTAATGCTTCATTTGGATTTGCTATGCCACTTTGTTTAGCACTGCCCCACACTACATTATGATGTAGTGTAAAATTGCTGTGATAATTATCCAAATATAGTACAGACGGAGTGAATACGCCTTTGTTGTTATATATTATATTATGATGAAATTCAGTGTTCCAACCGTCTGTTGAATGTGAGCTTACTACTCCGCTATCACTACTGAATTCACCAGTGCCGTATATTCTGTTATATTGTATTACCGACGCTTGTGTTTTCCTTAAATTATAAACATGTCGTCCGCAAGTATGTATTGTATTATTGCTAATTAGATTCCCATAGCCCATACACCATAAGCCTGATACTGATGCACCCGAATATGCCATATTATATATCAAATTATTTACTACCTTTAAATTCCGACCTGACATATATAACCCATATAATGCGGAATCTGATATTTCGCAGTCCCTTACTGTATTGTTATCTCCCAACAGCTTTAAGCCATTCGGATATTCTTCTGCCCATTTTAGATTAACCCCTGGCCCTTGCATATGCATTAAATATTTTATATTCATTTCCTTTAAGGTTGAATTTGATGTGTTTATTCCATATATGGTTGCACCAAATACATTTACTCCTTCAATTTCTATATATGACCTATCGCTTATATCAAATGCAAATCGTCTGCTTTTCGCTTCCACTGTTAAATCATTTGGATCTGCATTGCTTGGTGCCCATAGATATAACAGAGAGGTTGTCTTATCAAAATACCACTCTCCCGCTGTATCCAATTCAGATAATTTGCCTACCATATAAAACTTTTTCCCCGTGCCATCTGGGGCAAAGTTCAATTCATTAAAATGCACTGTTTTGGTTTTGCTGTCATAATCCGTTACTATTCCTGACTGTGCACTTGAGGGTGAATGACCACCTGCAAACCAAACCATAGCACCATTCCAATAGTCATTCGATTGCGTAAATGCTTCACTTGTTAAAGACGTAAGTGTTCCACCCACAACGTCATATCCGGTTAGGGTGTTCATATCACCATCTTCATCGTTTGGCCATCTTGCTTCCAGCATCATTTTGCCATCTGCGAAAATTTGATTGTATTTGCCCATATCCCAATTCATTGTTGCTTTATATATATGGCTATTATGTTGCTCCCAACCTGATACTGTTTCTGTCCCGCTTACTGTTACCTTTTCATCAGGATATGCTACAAATTTTATAGGTTTTCCTTCGCTTCCTGAATTCGCAGGAATTACCGTTTCTCGATATGTCCCCCCACGAATTATACAGGTGCCCCCTCCTTGTAATACATCAGCTGCCCTTTGTATTGTTTTCCATGGATTGTTAATTGTTCCGTCACCTGTGCTGTCATTGCCAGTTTTTTCAGATACATAGTATTTATTTGCTTCAACTTTTACAAATTTTACAGCATCAGCTATTGTATATCCAATGTCACTTGCAAAAATTTTCACATGATTGCTTGCCCCTTGTAATAAATCATATCTTCCAAGAAACATCCATACGCCATTGTTTTCTTGTTGATTTACAGTCTTCGTCGTATCCACTCCACCATTATATGCAACTTCTATCGGCGCCGCAGCGGGTCTGTTGCTTCCTGCGGTCCATCTAATATAAATACTATATTGGCCACTTTCGACAATCTCTGGTGTCCATTTCGCCCATTTGGATTGGTCTGCTGATGCGGTTCCAACATGAAAATAGTCTCTGCCATAAAACCCCTTTGTTATTGTTGCCTCAATCCATGGCGAATCACTTGAAAAACCCGAGTCTGTATTATCAATTATAATTTCTTCAGCTAAATTAACTCTGTCCGAATATATTAGAGAAAGATCATCTGCATAAGCATTACCCAAACCATTTGATTCTTTCCACAAGTAAACAGTAGCACTTGTATTTGTTGCCCCTGTAACAAACGAAATATTCTTGTTTTGCCAAACATTAACCGCTGTGGTTTCATATTTTGGTTCTCCACCAAAATCCTTTACTCCAATTCTAATCTCTTCCCCTTCATCCGCCCTTAACCAGCCTGAAATGTTATATGTTGTATTTGGCGTTAAGTCTGTGATAAGTTGCTCAACTCCATTTTGCCCGCTCCCGAGCTTTAGGGCATGATGAGAGGTATTTGTGTATCTTGTGTTTTTTATTGTCGAAGTTGGTGCGGCAGCATATGATACACTTGCTGTTTCCGTCCCTGTTTCCGTACCTGTTTTTGTCCATTCACTTAGTCCGTCTCCAAGCTCATTTAACCATTCATTTTGCTTATCCGTCGAATACTCATAAGCTAAATTTATCCACCTTTCTTCATCAAACCCTGCATTTTTTACTCGATTCATATACTTGAAATCATTAAATACTAACTCTGGATTAGGCGGATTCTCAAAATTGTGACCTACATTTAGCGTCCAATCCTCTCCTTCATATTCAAACGCACCTATGTCAGGCGCTTTGCCTTTGTATCCATCTGTTACACCCTTTATCTCAATTCCCGCATCAATGGCAGGCGATGTTGACGAAAGCCTATAATTGTTGTTTGTTGCATCTACAAACTTCGGGTCAACGTCAGGATAAATATTATTGTTTTTTACTATATCAGGATGGTCATTGAATGCCTGTGTGAAAATATTATTTGCCATTCGGTCGCCTGTCATAATATTTTCACATGTTGTTCCTCCGTATTGGTCAGCAAAACCACCTATAAAGGTATTGTTATACACAAGAGTATTAAAGCTTTCTATGTTTAATCTCAATGCATTGTTTTTGATGACGTCAGGATTAATTCCCCAAACCACATTATGATGCAGTATAAAATTGCTATGCTGATTATCTAAATAGATTCCAACAGGCACATGTGTACCAACATTCTCATAAATAACATTATGGTGGATTTCCGTATTCCATCCGTCAATTTTACCATTGTTTATTAAACCAAAGTCATTACCCATTATTCCGCCGTTATACAGTCTGTTATATTGAATGACCGATTTTTGCAAAGAATAAATTCCTAAAATTGCCCTTGATGTCGTATGTACTGTATTATGGCTTATTAAATAATCCCGACCCTCTAACCATATTGCCCCTACACTTGTACCTCTGTAGTTTATATGATGAATCAGATTGTTTACTATATTGATATTCTTTCCATTCATGTCAATTCCACCAAAAGCTGAATATGCTATTTCACTGTTTTTTATAGTATTATTATTTCCTAAAATCGTTAATCCCTTAGGCATCTCATCCTTCCATGTATTTAACGGTCCGGGCACACTCCTATGCATAAGATACTTTGCATTAATCCTATCTATTGTTAAGCTATTTGTGTTATTACCATATATGGTAGATCCAAATATATTAATGCCTTTTATCTCTATATGCGAACGGTCCGAAAGATTGAATGCATATTTTTTGTTTTTAATTTCCACGTTAATATCATTCGGGTTTGCATTATTATGTGCCCAGAAATACAACGTTGAGCTTGTTTCATCATAAAACCATTCTCCAGGACTATCCAACTCTTCTAATCTACCTAATAGATAAACTTTTGTGCCAACAATTCTTGGTTTAGGAGAGCCTTCCGCATTATATGATAGCTTTTTTTCTTGCTGCGAATAATTTGTAACCGAAACCGAGCGTACTGCATTATTAGAACCCGAACCATACACTAATGTTGCACCGTTCCAATAACCGTCCGGTTGTGTCAAAGCAGATGCTTTAATAAAATTACCATCAGTTTCATCCATATCAAAGCCTTCAAAGGTAAATGGGTCTCCATCTGTGTCATTGGGCCAGCGTGCCTCTGTCATCATTTTTGAATTTGCAAAGAGCTGATTGTTTTTCCCTAAATTTAAGCTTGATGGTATATTAACCTTATATATATTCCCTGAATGCTGCTGCCAATTGGCAATAGGTACAGTTCCACTTATTGTAGCAGTTTCACCTGCATAGCCTTGAAATTTGATTGGCTTCCCTTCGCTTCCCGAATTTGCAGGTATTATTGTTTCACGATATGTTCCCTCGCGAATAACACATGTATCACCTGCTTGCAATACATCAGCTGCCCTTTGTATTGTTTTCCATGGATTGTTAAGTGTTCCGTCACCCGTGCTGTCATTACCGTTTGTTGCAGATACATAGCATGTATTTCCCTGTGCATAAGTAGTAATAATAATATTAAAATTATATAAGATAAGGCAAATACAAACAATACACAAAACAAAATTTTTCATAAAACCCTCAGCCCTTAATTTAATAATTATATCTATAAGAACTTACATTGTAGGAAGCAACTCATTTTCAACAGAAATCGATGATAAATTTCCTAACCGCTCAATAACAAATGCTTTTAGAGTGTATTGAGAAAAATTTATATTGCTTGAAATCTCAATTTCTTCAAATATATCTTTGCTCTCATTTGATTCAATAAAATCCGAAACAACCTTTATTCCCTGCATTTGGTTACCATTGAACATTAACAATACCAAAGTTGCTTCTTTTGGCTCCACATCATTTGTAAGGTTTTCTATATTTACAGTGAAACGTATTTTCCCAGCAGTAAGATTCTGAATTAATTGCAGATTATTATTATCATCAATTATTTCCCATTTTGCTTGTGACGCTTCTAAAATTGCATCTTGGTCCAGTACAAATTTCACAGCATCTGCAACCGTGTACCCTAAGTCAGATGCAATGATTTTAACATAATTGTCCATACCTTCCGACAATTTATATCGCCCAATCAAATTCCATTGTCCGCCATTAACTTGCTGATTAACGGTTTTGGAATTATCAAGCCCTCCAACATGTTTAATCTCCAATGGTGCAGCATCTGGTCTGTTCGCATTTTCTGCCCAAAACATATATATATAATAGTATCCTGAAACGGGAATGTCAGGTGTCCATGTTGCTGTTTTTGGGTCAGCAGGTATTGATGCAACATTTCCACTGTGGTAATAATTTGTTCCCCAAAAGGTAACTTCCGGCGTACCATTTGTACTTACTGTCCAAGAACCATATTTTGCACTTGTATCAACTATAATTTCTACAGGATCTGCCGAACAAACAACACTGCCAATATTCGTCAAAAATACAACTAATGTAATCACTATTAATAACAAATTTTTTCTCATAATTGTTCTCCTCCACCATTATTAATATATATAATACCACCTTGATTAACAATTTCTTGTTGCAACGTATTCACATTAATATATGAAAACGAAACCTCATTTTTTATCGCTAATGCAGATGCAATTCCCGCAGCCTGTCCCATGGCAAAACATGGCGCCATAACACGGATAGGACCTAATACATCACGCTCTACACTAATACTTCTGCCTACCACAATAAGATTTTTTATGGTTTTGGGTACAAGTGATTTGTATGGGATATGAGTAAAGCAACTTGCTTTTTTTGTTTTATCCATTGGTTGATAGCTTGGTTTGTGTGGATCAGGTAAATCCCAACCATAAGAGGAAACAGCAATACTGTCAGCGAAATATCTTCCGTTTTTCAAATCCTCAACTGTTAGAGTGTATTCTCCAACAATACGCCTTGTTTCTCTTATACCGATTACATCGGCAATACGCCTTATACGGGAATTTTTGAATCCCGGAAAATGTTTTTTCATAAGAGTAAAAATTTCCATATTTTCCTTGCGTCCAGTAATCATCCCTTTTGTTATCGATATTCCATCCACGCCGTCTATTCCTACTTGGCGAATAGTATTTATCATGTAAACATCAGGCTCGTTTAGCTGAACTGCAATAAATATCTCGTAAGGAAATACCCATTCTCCACTTTCCTTTAATTTAGATATTATTTCCTTTAATCGAGGTGAATTGTTATCCTTTATATACTTTGATAATTCAGCAGTATCAACATTTTCAACATGCATCTCCAATGATGCAGGTGCCATCAAGCCATCTTCCAAACGCCCTTTCGATGTTTCGCATCCACTTTTATACGCCACATCTGCATCCCCTGTTGCATCAATAACAGCCTTTGTTTTCAGGGCAAATAATCCACTTTTGTTATGTAATATAATATCTTTTATTAGTTCATCTTCACATACAGTGTCAATAAAATTAGTAAAGTAAAATATATCTAAATTTGAACTAATACACATTTGTTCCATTTCAATTTTCATATGTTCTAAATCAAAAGGCACACCAGAAGCCAAAACGGGCAACCAACCATGTGGATTGTTATTCATATCAATGTTTTCTGGATTTACTGCTGCATTTGTTTTAACAAGGAGATTTGTTAGTTCTTCAAATATTCCTCCCACATTTCGTTGCAACTTGCCTATTTTATCATCATAAATGCTTCCGCCTAACAAATGACAAACTCCGCCATTTGTTGCAACTCCACCCAAACAACCTGTCTTTTCAATCAGTGCAGTTTTCAATCCCATTCGTGCCGCACTAACAGCTGCAGAAAATCCAGAAACACCTCCCCCACACACCACCACATCATATTCACTTTGAACTGGAATTTCACACTTGAATAACATAAAGTTTTCTCCTTATGGCTTACTATCACTTATATTTAAATATAACAACCTCATATACTCTTACAATAGACGAACGAACAAAAACAATATTTCCTGGTTCTATTTCAGATTTATCAGCTATCAATAATCTATCTGAATTTTCATCATACAAATATACATTTATCGTGCTTGAAACAATGTTTACGCCTTTTAATGTTTCAGTTCCTGCAATCTTAGAAATATCAACAAGTAAAATATCATTCTTCAAGCCTTTTACAGTACCGCAAACGACTTCGTGCCTAGCCTCAAAATTTCCAGAATATTTTTTATTCGCATCTTTTAAATTAAATGTGAATTCTTTAGTATGATGGGCAATTTGATCATGTCTATCTAATCCTATTCTTATAATATCACCCCTGCGAAGTTCTCCAATGTCGTAACTTTCTTTAACAAGCTTAGAAACAACATTCCCTCTTTCGATACCAGTAATTTTCTTTACGACAGCTCCTTCATCATTAAGTGCCATACTGACATTATCAACAAAAAACAAAGGTGCACTCACGGATGTTGTAGCACTTTGTGTTGAATTAATAACAACAATTTCTGGCATAAAATATTCGCGTTCATTGTACGATTGGAGCTCATACGGCTTTCCATTTGTTAATGCTGTTCTATCTGCAAATTGATACTCTTCTTCTTTATCAGAGATAAATAATATTTTTGTATCTTCTTTGAAATATATCATTGACTGGAAAGAAATGTTTACCGAGCAGTACTCTAACGATAGATTGCCATCTCTTTTTACAAAGTCAATTGTTTTCCCAACAGTTTTTATACCAGAAATTCTCCCTTGACCATCCAATTTAAACATTATCAATTGCGGAATTGCTTTTCTTTCCATGCCACTTAATGAAGTAACAGATGCGTCATCATAAACTGTTTCAAACGATGTTTTTGGAATGTTGTTAAATTCAATACTTATTCTTGTGTTATATACCTTCCATTCTCCGTCTAAATTGAATATTTTCATCAGCAAACCATTCGCAACTCCGTTGGGTTTTGCAGCTTCCAATAAATAACCATATTGGAATTCTGTAACAATAACGTCTAAATATACAATTCGTCCAGTATAATCCAAGAAGAATATCCCGTCATCACTTAATTTAATTGGTTTAACAATTGTTGTGTCTATCTTGTAATCTGTATCGTTTATTTTAGCAGTTTCAATACCATCATTAAGCCCCTTCTCAGTAACAACTCCATTTATCTTATCACTTGAAACAATTACGCTTATTTTTTTATTGAAGGTGTCTTTTGATTCTGCTATCGAAATAACATCACCTTCTAATATAACTCCAAACTTAACAGATTTGTTGTCTTTCTTAATACTAAGTGAATATTCATTACTTTTTGGATTTAATTCAATTTTCCTATTAGGATTGTTTTTGTCAATTATCTTATAGGTCGAAGGATATACTTTATCAACTACAACATTAAAATAGTTTGTAACAAACACAACATCATATTCTTGGTCTGAATCATAGTCAAGCAAAACCACACGACCCATATTTGGCTTTAAGTCAGATAAAACAAAATGAGGGTCTGCTATTCCATTATAAATTACATCTGCTGTTTCACTTACAGTTGCTTTTTTCAAACTTGAATTGTCAGTATTATCAATATACTCATATATAATCTTAGACTTAACATCTCCTGTGATTTTTTGCATATCATCTGTTTCAATTTCAATGAAACTATTTTTTCCGTTCTGCGATTCAATATGTAATAGTGTTTTTGTTTCTTTGCTTTTATTTTCAAAAACAAAAGCATTAACAAGGTATCCAAGAAATGGGTTAGCATCTACGTTCCCTGCTTTATATATCACATTATCAATTTCAACTTCATTTTGAAAAATGCGACTTTCCCCATTAATTCCGGTATCTCCTGTCGCCGTTACACGTCCCTTAACCCTTAAAATATTATGAATAGAATACAGCAAGGTTTCATTTTGAACTGTTCTTTTTATATTCTTATTCCCATAGCTTTCCTGCTTTAACGGATAGGCATTAAGTGTGTTATATAAAATATGAATTGCATCACCTAAATCCAGATTGTCCCCAAGAGATGCTGTAACATTTTGCATAATACGCTTTTCTTTTGCAATAACAAAATATCCTGTTGGATAACCACCTACTGCCTCGGCATTATATTCATATCCTAAGATATTTAAGACTATTTTCAACACTTGCTCAATAGCAATAATATCGTCCGGTCTAAAAGTTCCATCAGAATATCCACCTATTAGATTTAATTGAAAAGCAGTATAAATATAATTTTTTGCCCAATGATCTGAAGGGATATCACTAAACTTTTTTGAAGCAGATGCTTCGATTGCAATATCATCATATCCTAACATCTTCACTATCATTACGACTAATTCTGCTCTTGTTATGTCTTTTTCCAATTCAAATGATTTATCCTTATATTCGTCAAATATACCCAAATAAGCTAATAATTTATAGGGTCCTTCATATGTAGTTTCAGAAACACTATCCGGAATATTTGATGTATATTTTTTAGGTGCACCATTATCACCAGCAGCACTTTTAAAAACAAATTTTACTGCATCGGCAACTATAATTCCTCCGCCACCAGCCATCAGCTTAACATAGTTTTCTCTTCCTTCTTCAAGAGTATAGGTTCCTATCAATACCCAAGAACCACCACCTACTGTTTGATTTACAGTTTTACTATTATCAATACCATCAACAGAATTTATTTCAATAGGTGCTGCCTTTGGTCTGTTTTCAGATGAATTCCAAAACATATATACGTCATATACACCTGCAACTGCAATATCAGGTGTCCATTTAGCCCAAATATTATTCGATGCATTTGTCCTGGCATCAAAGGTCAATGTATCCTTTCCATATTTTGCACCCGCTGCAACACTTGGCTTCCAGCCACCATTCATTGAAAACCCCTCTTGATCTGTATTATCCACAATAACTTCAATACCATTAGATAGCACAATATTTAGATTGACTACAAAAACAAAAGTTATTGCAATCAACAATACTATACTTAAACATCTTTTCGATATGTATTTCATATGCTATTCACCACACCTTTTCCATTACAATATTTTAATTAAATTGTGTATGATTTTTGCTGCTTGTGCTCTCGTCACTTTATCCAATGGTGCAAAAACGCTTTCTCCAACTCCATTAACGATACCTGCTTGTTGTAGAGTAGCAATTGACTCCACTGCATATTCCGAAATGGTTTGTGCATCTTTGAAATCAATTTTCTGATTAGATGCATTTAATTGTAGTTTGGCATACAAAGACGCTCGATATACAAAAACAGCCATATCTTGTCTTGTAATATCAATTCCAATACCGAAATAACCATTTCCAACGCCTTGTGTTATACCGATTGTTTGTGCCGAAGCAACATATGAATAAAACCAATCCGATTCATTAACATCATAAAAGCTAACTTGTGCCTTTGTTTCAGAAATTCGAAGAGCACTCAAAAGCATTTTCATAAATTCTTCTCGTGTCACATTTTCATTGGGAGCGAAAATACCGTTTCCTCTTCCTGAAATGATGTTTTTCTCTGCAAGTATGTTAATGCTTTCTGTTGCCCACGAGACACTGACAATATCATTAAATATTGATTTTTGATCAGAAGGAGTATTAACAGGAGGTAAGCTTGGTATAATGGGCGATATTATAATAGAGGAACTGCCACCACCACCTGTTGGACGTTCTGCTTTTTTCAACATTGCTTTTACGTCACTTATTGCTTTAATAAAGGCTTGGCGAAATGCAGCAATACTTGTAAAACCCTTTCCCGCAACTTCCTTGGAAACTAATACTTGATTTGCATAAGATAGTTCAGCAAAATCCCCACCTAAATCAATTAACAAAACATCATTATTTTCTTTTATTGTGTCTAACATATCGCCCCAACGCACATCATTAATATTAAGCAGAACAATAAATTCCTTTGCAACATTATTAATATGTGTGAGGCTTTTGTATAAAGTAACAGGCTTGCTGTTTTTAATGAATAAATCTGCTTGTTTTTTAGATTCGCTACTTAATTTATTGTATCGAGGTTTCAACGAACTATCGATGAATATATTATCTATATTCTCTTTTATTATTTGTTCGAACAAATCTTCGTCGTTTTCTTCATTTAACATTTCCACAAGAACAGCTTGATTAAAGGCTATATAAACATTATTTCTATTATAAGGTTTTTTTGTATCAGCACCAGCAGATAATCCTACACAAGCTCTATTTTGACCTTCTTGTGTAAGTTTGTTGAAATTGGTGAAATCGAATTTTAGAATAGATAAAACTTCTGAATTGTTTGGATTCTTAAGCTTTTCAAATATTGTATTAGCATCATCTAATCCTAATTGTACAGCAAATTGATTTATACTTGCTTCAGTAATATAATTAAAAGTACGTTTTATTGGTGTTTGTATTTTAGTCCCGCCAATATATATATTATATAATCCTGCAATTGCACTATCTGGCATTTTGCAGAAAAAAGAAAACTCTCCATTAATTGATTTAGTAGTCTTCTGATTCATATAGGCAATATTATTAACAGTGTAGCTTACACCAAACTGTGTAATTACATCATCAATCGATTCAAATGCGAAATTCTCTAATTGATCGTTAATTGTTAAAGCTTGTGGCAATATCAAGACAACAACCTGTTTGTTTATTCCCGAAGATATTGATCCGCTTACAACTACCTCACCGCTGTTATTTGGATATATAATGCTTAAATTGTTAATAGAAAATGTATCAATTGCATTTACACAATTAATTTGCCCTACAACTAATAATACAAATAAAAGCCAACATAAAACTCTTTTCATATGAATACCTCCACGCTATTGCTTATTTTGGATATTTTATTAGACACATCTTACCTCCACCAATTTTTCTCTGTTCCTCTGTTTTTGGGTTAAAGGTATTGTCTGAAAAATGAGAACTGTATAAAACTAATATGCCATCTTCTAAAAAACAAATTGAAGGATAAATATGCGAAAACGAATTTGCTTCATTTTCTATTCCTTCAGCGTCAATTATTACAGGCTCGCTCCATGATTCCCCTTCATCATTAGAAACAGCATATGCAAGAGGATTTCTTGGGAAAAATGCCCCTTTTTCTACATTTTCAGCACAATTATATACTACAATCAATCTATTGTCAGGCATTTTTTTTAATGTCAGAGGTGAGCATGCAGCAATTAGCGACGTTTTCTCAGCCATTGACCATGTTTCGCCTTTGTCCTGTGAATATGATTTGTAATGTGCACCCATACCTGTTCGAGCTAAAAGCAATAATCGTCCATCAGATAGTTCTACAACACAGGGTTCAGCCATTCCTCTTTCTCCTTTGGGATTTGGAACGGGGGTTGAAGATTTCTTCCAATTTTCTCCTCCGTCATCACTATAAAAACATAAAGATTGGTCTTTATCTCCTTCAAAATCACCGACACTACAAGCAACAGGCACAACAAGCCGCCCACACTTTAATTGTATAAGCCTATCATTCATAACATAGTACGGAAGCTGTTCCTTGCATAAGCTCTTTGCATCAGTCCAATTACTCCCATTGTCACTCGAAAAAGAAATTGCAGGCAAGCCTCCACCCTTCATTCCCGAAACATGAGTGTGAAACAATGCTGCAATACGATTATCACAGAGGCTTAACAGGGTTAAGCCTCCATCACTAATTATTCCTTCTAAATCCCACTTCATATTAAATTTTCCGGCTTTATTCCAGCTTATGCCACCGTCACAGCTTCTATATATTGTTGGCATATGCACATCACCATTTAGATTAGTAAAATCAAGAGGGGGTCTGCCACACTGTGCAGACATTAATAATTCACCATTGTCAAGACGTAACACGCTTTGGCCTATAAACCCTCTGTCCTTTGGATGCATAATAAATATATGTGGTTCTATTATAAACTCTGCACTTTTTTTCATACTATTCAAGCGGCTCCAAAGGACTTACAGTTGTTAACGGTTTTGCCTTAACTAAATCGTCCCATAAAAAGGTTTTGATATAATATCCGCTCAAAGCCTCAGGGCCTACATCGGGAACAATAATGCTCTTTTTAACATTAGCAGTTTGCAACAATCCAATAGGTTGTGATATGAACTGAACATCGCTAAGCTGAGTTCCATTATAAAGTGCCACTAAAAGTGTAACTGTTTTTGGGCTTTCCAAGATATTTACTGTGTTGTTTGTGATGTCTGCAACAAATTCAATCTCGCCTGATTCCAAAGAATTAATCTCTGTTCCCACTTCACCTACAATTTTATTGTATTTATTATTAGCAAGGTCAAAACTTGGGGCAGGCTCGGCGGTTGCTTCGTCTAAGACAAACTTAACAGCGTCTGCTTCAATTCGAGTGGCACCTTCAACGGTTGCTGCGCTAATTTCAACATAATTATCAACACCTGCACTTAATTTATAACGTCCTATCAAAACCCAAACCTTCGAATTGTTCTTTTGATCAACTGTTGTATTTGAAATTCCATCCGCACCTTTAATTGCAACCGCTGTATTAGGTGGTCTTGTTGTTGCTCCTCCTACAAAATACATGTAGATATTATAGTATCCGGTTTTTGCAATCGCCGGTTTCCATCTTGCCCAAATATTTGTAGCTCCAACAGTTCCAATTACAGATTTATTGTTACCCCAAGAATCAGATGTAGATATTATTGACCAACCAGTCGCACTTTTTGTAAATTCTACATGGCCTACATTGTCAATAATGTTTTCACTTGGTGCTTGTGTATTTACCTTTACAAATCTAACAGCGTCCGCCATAATAATTCCGCCGTTTTCAGCAGTTATTTTAACATAATTATTGGTTCCAACAGATAGCGGAAATTTCCCCAATAATTGCCAACCATTACCGATTTGTTGATTAACAAAATGGTTATAAACACCACCATCATAAGCAATTTCTAACGGAGCAGCTGATGGCCTGTTTACAGATTCCTGCCATGTCATGTATATGTAATATTCGCCCGCCTCTGTGATTGTGGGTGTCCATTTTGCATAATCATTTGCACTTGGTGTGGTTCGTGCATCTTGCTGTGCGGTACTAGCACCATATCTAATAGTTGGTGCCGTAGATGTAGTCCATGCTGTAGGTGGCTCTCCTCTTGCTGATGAAAATCCTGCATCCACATTATCAACAGTGATAATCGTATCAGCAGCATAAACAAACATCACTCCACTTGCACATACTAAACCCATAACCATTAATAATACAAATGTCATCTTACTAAAATTGCTTTTTAACATACAAATCACCTCATAGATATATTTATTAGTTATTTCCTTCGTTATCTTTTATTCAACCTTTGTGAACCTTACTGCATCAGCTATAGTGTAACCGCTACTACTACATAATATCTTCACATAGTTAGTTGAAATTGCTGATAAATCATAGGTTCCTAAATCCACCCAAGTGCCTCCATTTATACGCTGGTTTACAGTTTTGGAAGTGTCAAGACCTCCTCTGTGCTGTATTTCAATTGGTGCAGCATTAGGCCTATTTGTACCCGATGTCCATCTCATTTCAATTTTATAATAACCTCGCTGAGTGATAGTTGGTGTCCATTTCGCCCATCTGCCTGTATCGCTTCCACTCGTGTTGTCATGCGCATAATTAATTCCGTAAAAACCAGAAGTACTTGTGGTTACTGGCCAAGTGCTCCCATCGGTAGTAAAACCACTGTCGGTATTGTCAACATAAATTGGGTCTGGCTGTGTAGGATTATAAATCAATGCAATATCATCTGCATATGCATAACCGGAACCGCTTGAATCCTTAGAGATGAATACTGTTGCCGAATTATTACTTGAACCAGTTGTAAATGTGATGCTGGAGGAAGTCCAATCTGTTGCAGTAATTTGATTAGTCAACGTTGTTCCGCCAAAATCCTTTACTCCTATAGAAACCTGTTCACCGGATTGTACCTTTGCAAATGCATTGACCTTGTATGTCGTATTTGGTTGTAATCCAGTTACTTGTTGTTCTACGCCACATTGTCCACCACCTAATCTTAGGCTTCCGCTTCCTTGATAGAGTGCAGTTCCTCCTGTAACCATTGCATTTCCATTTCCGGTTTTTGTCCATTCCTCCAAGCCGTCAATATTTTCATTCAACAAGCCATATTTTATCTCGAACCCAGAATTTTTCACTCTGTTCATATGAAGAAAATCTTTTTTTGAATATGTTGCACTTGGAGGATTTACAAAATTATGTCCTGCACTCCAAGCCGTTACCCCACGTTCATAAGCACCGGCATCCGGCGCACTTCCTACATATCCTTCTGTAACCCCATCAACATTAATTCCAATGTCAAGTGCTGGTGATGTTGATGTGAGCCGGTAATCACCTGTGCTTGAATTAATAAACCCTGCGGTATTAAAATTAAACAAATTAGCTACTTTAAATATTTGCTGCTGTCCTAGATAGCTATGCTCTTGAAAGCTTCCTGTAAAAAGGTTGTTTGCAAACCTAACTCCAGTCATATCCTCTGTATTAGTGCTGGTCCCTTCACCCCAATGCTTAAAAGAACCATCAAATGTATTGTTATATACCAAATCATACTTTGCATCGGTATTTAATCGAAGAGCTTCACTGCTACCATACACAACATTTTGATAAATAATAAAATTCATATGCTTATTGTCAATATAGAGTCCAGCTGGATAAAAAGCTGATTTATTACCATATATTTTATTATGATGTATTTCATCATTCCATCCATCAGTAGCCGCACCGCTTACAACTCCGCTGTCACTACTGAATTCTCCTGTGTCATATATCTCATTGTATTGTATAATCGAATTTTGTGTTTTCCTTACATTAAGCACGTGCCTTCCACATGTATGTATTGTATTGTGACTAATTAGATTTCCATATCCCATACACCATAAGCCTGACACCGATGCACCTGAATATGCCATATTGTTTATTAAATTATTAACTACCTTCAAATTCCTGCCAGACATATATACGCCGTAGAAAGCAGATTCGGAAATTTCACTGTTTTTAATTGTATTATTGTCTCCGATTAATTTAAGGCCATTAGGAACAATATTGTCCCAACTCAAGTTTGCACCAGGACCGCTTGCATGCACAAGATAGTTTGCTTTAATTCCATCAATCGTACAATTTGAACTGTTAATTCCGTATATTGTGGAAGAAAATATTTTAATATTTTCTATATTTATATATGATTTCCCAGATATATCGAAAGCGTATTTTCTTTTTTTTGCCTCCACAGATATATTATTGGGATTTGCATTATCAGGCGCCCATAAGTATAGTGTTCCTTGACTTGCATCATAGTACCATTCACCTGCTGTGTCTAACTCATCTAAATTTCCTACCATATAAAACTTTTTACCTGTATCATCAGGCCCAAAGGGCAATGTATTAAAAGTTAATGTATTATTTGAATAGCTGGTAATTGTTGCAGATTGTGCACTTGAAGGTGACATTCCCCCCTGCAAACCAAACTGTTTTACCGTTCCAATAACCATTAGGTTGAGTTAAGGTTGAACTTACCAAAGTAGTTGTGGTTCCTGAATCAACATTATTCCCCGTTAATGTGTTCATATCTCCATCGGCATCATTTGGCCAGCGTGCTTCTAACATCATAGTGCCGTCCGCAAATATTTGTCTGCTATCGCCAATTGCCGATAAATCAATAGAGGCTTTATATATATTACCAGAATGTTGTGTCCATCCCGTTACTGGGTCTGCCCCGCTAATTGTAACATTTGCTCCATTAGCCGCCTCAATAGTAATAGGATTTCCTTCTACACCTGACTTTCCAAGAATAACTTCTTCACGATAAGTGCCTTCCTTAATAGTTAATGTATCTCCTGCACCGACATCTTGCATTGCTCTTGAAATTGTTTTCCAAGGGTTGATTTCTGTTCCGTCGCCATTTGTATCATCCCCAGTAACAGCAACATAATATTGATTTGTCTCAATTGATTCAAATTTCACTGCATCAGCAACTGTTTTTCCTGCATCTGTTGCTAATAGTTTAACAGAGTTATCGGTCCCTTGGGATAAATAAAATGTACCTAAATACACCCATTTCCCGCCATTTAATTTTTGATTTACAGTTTTTGAATTATCAATTCCACCGCTGTATGCAATTTCTATGGGAGCCGCATCAGGTCTGTCGCTTGCCGCAGGCCACCACATAGATATATCATAATAACCTGCAACAGAAATATTCGGTGTCCACTTCGCCCATTTATCCGGATCAGCAGCCGAATTATTATCATTAAGATAATTAGTTCCATATTTTTGTGTCGATACATCATGCACAGCCCATGTGCTACCATCAGTAGAAAATCCCGCATCCGTATTATCAACAATAATTTCTACCGGTGTTGCATTAACAATCGTGTAATTATTTCTCTCAAACAATACCCAAGTAAACAGAAAAACAAAGACCAAACAAAGGCTGATTAAACGTTTTGAATTTAACATTTTTTTATACCTTACCTTTCTGCCTTATTTTATAAGGCTAAAAAATTTGTGGAAATTTTTGCCCTGTCTTCACTTGCAGTTAATACCTTTGATGTCGATTGAAAATACTATAAATAATCCAAATATTCCTTTGCTTATTTAATCTTACCATACTTTAATAATACAATAACGATAAAGCCTCGTAAACTTTTAATTTATGTCTGCCAAGCCATACAATTACAGTTTTACCAATATCTCCAAATATTAGTTTGCTTTACTAAGAATACAAACATCCAAATTGGGCATTATATCATTTTCTATTAAATATATTTCTTCTGAAGTTAACGGCTTGAACGGTCTTCGGCATTTTCCAAAATCAATGCCCATCATATTTAAAATCGCCTTTTCGCCTTGAAAAACACCTACTTTAATCAAAATATTTATAATTGAATTAGCTCGCACTTGTTCTTGCATTGCAAGCTCAATTTCTCCACAATCGAAATGTTTTTTAATTTTAATGAATTTTTCAGCCATAAAATTATATGTACTTCCGATTCCGCCACTTGCACCCATTACAAGACCCGAAATAAACATTTCATCAAATCCATTAAAAAACACTTTGTTTGGATATTTACTGCTTAACTGCTCAAACGAATATAAATCCTTCGACGTGTGTTTCATTCCAATAAAGCTATCGTTCTCCATAAACTCCTTAATGTTTTCGCTGTCAAAAGTAACTCCCGAAAAGTCAGGGAAATTATATATTATCATGGGTAAATCTACAGATTGTACTATATCATAATAATATTTTTTCACTTCTCCAAAACTAAACTTATAGTAAAATGGTGCAACCGCAGATATTGCATCTACACCAACTCTTTGGGCATGTTTTGCAAGTGTAATTGCTTGGTCAGTTGATATTGCTCCAACATGAGATATGATAACACATTTGTCTTTGCATATTGAGGCTACAAGTTCTAATATATATTTCCTCTCATCAATGGATAGTAAAAATGCTTCTCCCGTACTGCCACCAACATAAAATCCGCTTACTCCCTTATTTAAATTAAGTTTAACTAATTCCTCTAACGCTTTTTCATTTATCGTATTATCACTTTTAAATGGTGTTAATAGTGCAGGGAATATCCCTTTAAATTTTTGTTTCATGAAATTTGCTCCTCATATAATTATGTGTAGATATTTAAAGTGCTCTACCGAACACATTTAATAAAATTATCTCAAAAACAATACCTTGCATTTATATTATATAGAATTTATACAAGTGTTTCTATTCAAATATTGCTTTGTATTTTACCTATATTGCTTTTTTGCAACTATTTTTGTTGATATTTCATAATTTTCCTGTATTCCGACGGTGTATTACCTTCATATTTCACAAAAGTTCGACTAAAAACAGACAAACTGTTAAAACCAACAGACATAGCAATATCCAAAATTGTATCATTGGTTGATGCTAATTTTTTCTTTGCCTCAAATAAGCGTCGTTCTGTAATATATTGTACAATTGTCATGCTAGTTGTTTTCTTAAAATAATGACAAGCGTAATATTTACTAATATGTACTGCATTACACAGTTCATCAATAGTAAAATTTACAAACAAATTTTCATTTATAAACTTTATAATTTTATCCATATTTTGCGAGTAACTTACCTTGGCTGTATAGTTATAATTGCTAATAAAAATCAGCAACTCCATAATTTTAATTATAATTAGTCCATGTCGATAGTCACTTTTTGATTGCTGGAATCTATAAATATCCAAAAATATATAGTCGATTTTTTCATTACCTTCATCATCTAATACAATACAAGATTTTTCACCATTGAATATTTCCTCAATAAAGGCTGTTAAATTAAGTGCATTAATCGCTTCCGCCATATATTTTTTTGAAACAACCGCTTTATTTCTAATATATTCGGAATCATTTTTGGGATTTGTATAGTGAGGTTCAGAAGAATTAATTAAAAATAGCGAACCTTTTGTCATTGGAAAAATCTTATCATTAATTAACGCATTGCCGCCATCTGAAAAAACTTGGATAATTTCAAAGCTTTCGTGCGTATGCTTTTTATTTATTAATGTATCATAACCTTTTGTTTTATAATAAGTTTCTATTCTCATTTTTATTCACCCCTGTTTTTTGCTTTTTTATCTCGATATTGGGTTGGTGTGTAGCCAGTAATTCTTTTGAACTGCAAATTAAAATTAGCCTTATTTACATACCCAACTTCATTCATTACAGAATATATTTTACTATATGGATTTTGCAAAAGCTCCTGTGCTTTAATTATTCTATACTCCGTAAGATAATCAAAAATTGTTTTTCCTGTTTCTTGCTTAAAAATATAATTAGCACGAGTAGGTGAAAAATAAATCATATCACATATATCCTTAATGACAAGCCTTTGATGATAATTTTCATGAATTATTTTCTTAATGTCACTTGCAATTTGACCATACGAGCCAGAACCAGTTCTTTGCAAATACTCAATACACATCTTGAACATATTAAATATTAATTGCTTTACATTAACAATAGTGTCGAAATTATTTAGTTTTTCCCACACAGTAAATTGATTGCCAAAAATAGAGTCAAACGATTCGTTTTCTTCAATCAATACAACTTGAAGTATATTTATAATAGTGTATATAAAACTTTTTATAAAACTTTCGTCTTTTGCAATATTCCTTGCCGTATCTAAATACTTGTCAAGAAAATGTGCAACATCTTCTTCGGTTTTATATAATAGAATTTCTTTAATTTCGTTAAATAAGGATTGCAGGTTAATGTCTACGAACGTTTGACCGGGCAATTCTTCTATTTCTTCATAAAGAATAATCTCATCCTCTGTTTTGAAAAATTTGGTTTTTATTGCACTTAAAGATTGCTGATAAAGACGAGGTATTTCTGAAAAATATGTGCCAAAATTGCTTATACCAATCGTTATCAGAACATCAAATTGTTTTGAAACTGTTTCTTTTATTGATACAATTAATTCTAAAAATGAAATGTTGGTATCTTCAAAAGTTGAATTGCTAAATGCCACCAGAGCGAATCCATTGTTTGAAGTTTGAATTGCAAACATTCTATGAAGCTTGTTATCAAAAGAATTAATAACTTTTTTTACTGAGGAAGCAAAAAAATATTCATCGCTTACATCAGCATTTGTTTTGTCATTAGAATTGCTACCAATTTGTATACATATTGTTCTTACACAATATTGTGTTGGTAAATTAAATTTAAGAAACTCAATTCTTGCTTGCAAATTTTCAATCTTATCAATTTCAGAAGAAAACAATAACCCTCTTAAAAATTCTTCTCTCAAAACCGGCAAAGAATTATTTATCTGCAAAAGCAACTCCGTTCTTTCTTTTTGCATTTGATTTTCGTTTTCACAAATATTCAAAACTTTTCTAACTGCATTTAATAACTGCTCTGAAATTATTGGTTTTAGAATATACCCAAATACATCAAGATCAATTGCTGTTTTTGCAAAATCAAAATCATCATAACAACTAACAAAAATAATTTTTGTATTCTTATGCTTTTCTTTTATGATTTGTGCTAATTCAATTCCATCAATTTCTGGCATTTGAATATCTGTTATTACAATATGTGGTTCGAGATACGGTATGTTCTGTAATGCTTCATACCCACTTGAATATGTTCCTACGATGCTTATATCAATTTCGCTGCACTCTAATATTTTTCTTATTCCTTCCACGTCATATGGGTTATCATCCACTATAACAACTTTATACATACTCTACCCCTTTCTTACTGCTTGATTTTTGGAATTGTAATTGACACATTAGTTCCTAAATCAAGCTTATTATCAATAATCAACCCATATTGTTCTCCATAATACATTTTAATTCTTTGCTGTATATTTCTAATACCATATCCGCTGTATTTTTTCTTAACTTGCCCGGTTTTTATCTGTTCTATCATTTTCCGAGATATGCCTTTTCCATTATCAGATATTGTTATAACAATATCATCAAGGTCAACTTTTAAGGTCATTTTGAGTTCTCCCTTATATTCCAGATTGTTCAACCCATGTAATATTGCATTTTCAATAATTGGTTGAAGTAGCTGCTTAAGAATATAACAATTAAGGATTTCATTATCCACATCAATTAAGAATTCAAAATTTGAATTGTAAGCAAATTTTTGTATGTTAACATACTCGTTTAAAAGCTCCAATTCTTGTTTAATAGTTAATATATGGTTACCTTTATTTAAAACAATTCGATAATAACGAACAAGTGAATCAATAATGTTTGATAGTTCACTATCTGCATATGTCCACTTAATTGTTGATAGAGTATTATACAAAAAATGTGGGTTTATTCTTTCTTGTAATAATTCAATTTCAAGTTTTTTAATTTCAACTTCATAATCTGCTATTTGTTTATAAAAAATCTTTATAATTTGACTATGTTCCTCAAATTTCAATGCAATTTGTTCAAACTCATCTTTAGTGTCTTTTGCACTTATATCATTCGAGTCATAATTTATATCAATTGGTTTCTTCCAACTTTCTATAATGGAATTTTTTTTATCGATTAGCTCAGTTACTTTTGATGTCAAGTTTTTAATTATAAACTTTATCAGCAACAGGATAAATATTACAAAAAACGACATTGCCAAAACAGTTAATACTAGTGGCTTTCGAGTCATTAAATTAAAATGTGATTTAGGGATATATAACTGTACGAGATGATTATTATACTTAATTTCTTTCTCAATAATTACATACTGCGACGATTTATTTATGTTATATACATCAACAAATGTATTGTTTCCTTGAGACTCCATTTTTAATATAATAAGATTTTGTTCATTAAATTTGTAAATAATAAGGCTTTCTTTAGGAAAATCAATTTGAAAGTTTCTGCCAATATTAGGAAATGGTATTCTAATTTCACAAATTCCTAATACTTCATCAATAGAAAGTATTTTTTTGTAAATGGATAAAAAGTATTCTTCTTTTTCATACTCATTAAGATGCTTTGAAATATTCCATGTCAATTTATTTTCTGGTGTGTTAAAAATTTGATTCTTAACTTCCTCATTCAGCTTGTCCATGCCAAATAAGTTATTAGATGTATATAAAGTAGAATTTGTAGTGTAAATATAAATATTTTGACTGTTTGTATTTGCTTGTATGTTATTTAGTATTTCTTTAACACGATTATTTGCTTCAAGCATATCAACATAATCATCATTATAATTTACACTTAGTGACTTAATAATTTCAGAATGATTACAAACATAATTAATTTTATAGCTTTCATTAATCAAAATTTCATTAACATTATCAATGCAATTTTGCAATTGGTTGGTATTTGTTTGAATTATTTGAATTTTCTCGCTATTTATCACATTGATTAAGTATAATGTTCCAAACAAAAAAATTGGAGCAAATGCAAACAAATAAATGCTCAGGGCAGTTTTTTGTCTGAAATTCAGTTTTTTAATAAAATTAAATTTCATATGCATAACTCCAATTTTAAAATTAAATTGTACTACAATTACTACTAATTACCAAGTCCCTTTTTCCACTTTTCATGCTCGGATGAAAAATCAAATTCCAATGCAACTGCGTCACGATCAATTTTTAATTGTTCCACAACCTTTTTTGACTCTAACTCCCTCGGTGTTACATTTTCTTTCAAGCTTATTGCAGCAGCAGTTCCAGCCGCCTGACCTGTTGCCATGCATGTTTGTTGAATCCTCAAAGATGCCTGAGCAATATGGTCGCTTGAAATACATCTTCCTGCAACAAATAAATTATCTATGCCTTTTGCTACAATACAGCCGTATCTAATATCATAATAGTCGCCAGCCTTCATTTTGTCAATCCTTTTCTTATATTCTTCGCTCTCTCTTGGCACTGCATCAGCAGTATAGCTATTAGCAGGCCAAATGTCGATATCCCACGATGCTTTTGCTATGCTATCTGAATATTTTTTGAATTCAATAACATCCTCTGCTCTTACTTTTTCAATTCCGCAAATACGCCTTGAAGAACGAATTCCGATATGACTTGATGTATCTAAAAAATAAGCATTTTCACATCCAGGCACATATTTTCTGTAAAAATCCTGCACTTGCCAAATAGTATCAAATGCTTCTAATTCAGCATTAGTCAATTCAAAAGGATCAAGAGGATTAACCCTTAAAATTCGACTGGGTCCTCCAACCAACATTTCTGGTCTATTTCCGAGCGGTCTTGTCCATGCTTTTGCATATGGCACAACCCTTCCGGTGGTAATCATCGGTGATGTGTACACACCGCTTTCAATTGCTTCTTTGTAGCCATCCTCAATCGTCTTCAAATGTTGCTCCGTAGGAAAATCCGATGGCTTAATAGCGTTTCCAAGTCTAAATGGTTTTGTAAGGGCCATTGCATACTTATTAACACCATCACCCTGTTCCCATTCAACTCCTGCCTTGTCTGCGACGCATCCATTTCCCGAACAATCAATAACCCTTTTTGCATATATAGCACCTGTTCCTGCAACACTTTCTACAACTATTCCTTTAATTATGTCATTTTCCACAATTGCATCAGAAACCGTAACGTGAAACAATAAATTTACACCTGCTTCACATAACAAATCACTCCAAGCATACTTAACAACTTCCGGGTCAACACTTCCCATAATAACATAATATCCCCATATTTTACCTAAACCATTACGTTTTTTGATTGCTCTTATGTATTCATTCCATACTCCTATTAAATCTACTCCGTTGGTGCTAAGAACAGGACAAACCAACTGTGAAACCGTTGCCCCTCCTAAATATCCATATTTCTCTACCAACAATACATTTGCTCCGTGCCGTGCGGCATACAGTGCGGCTGCACAGCCTGCGGCACCTCCGCCAACAACTACCACATCATATTCTCCTAAAACAGGAACTTCTTTTGCCTTTAAATAATATTTCTCAACTGTTGAATTCATAAAACTTTACCTCCAATATTTATTTTGTTTTATCAATTTAATGATAGAAAACCCAAATAAATATTGGATTTTCTTTGTGCAAAATTTATTAAATATTTTTTTATAGTTATTGAACTTAATCTTATAAATATAATTAATATCAATTTGTTACAGTCACAAATCTTACAGCATCTGCAATTGTAAAGCCACTATCTTCTGCACTTATTTTTACATAATTACCAGTTCCCATTGACAAAGCAAACCTTCCAATTAATACCCATTGACCACCGTTTTGGGTTTGATTTACAGTCGAATTATACGTTCCACCACTATGCAATACTTCTACTGGAGCGGCATCAGGTCTGTTTGCAGCTGATGTCCACCTCATATATACATCATATTCTCCGCTTTTAACTATTTCCGGTGTCCATTTTGCCCATCTGCCTGTATCGGCTCCACTTGTATTGTCACTTGCATAATTTGCTCCATAATATCCAGTAACGCTCGTGCCTACAGGCCACGAACTACCATCAGTAGAAAAATCGCTACTTATATTGTCAACAGTGATAACACGAACAAATTTTACAGCATCAGCAATTGTATAACCAGCATCCGATGCAGATAATTTCAAATAATTATCCGTTCCTACCGATAAATCAAAATTCCCAATCAACACCCATTGACCGCCATTTTCTGTTTGATTAACCGTTGAATTAAATGTCCCACCGCTATGTAAAACTTCTATTGGTGCAGCATCAGGTCTGTTTGTGGCTGATGTCCATCTCATATAAATGTTGTATTCTCCACTCTCTACAATATTTGGTGTCCATTTCGCCCACTTGCTTGGATCCGCACCCGAAGTGCCATCAGTTGCATAGTTAGAACCATAGTAACCTGATGAACTCGTGCTGACAGGCCACGAGCTACCTTCAGTAGTAAAGGCAACGTCTTTATTATCAACAATATAAATTGGAGCACGAACAAATTTTACAGCATCAGCAATTGTATAACCAGAATCACTTGCCAAAATTTTAACATCATTACTTGTCCCCTGTGACAAATTAAATCTTCCAATAGGTACCCATTTTCCTCCATTTACAGTTTGATTTACAGTGCCGTTATAAGTTCCGCCATTATACTTGACCTGTATTGGGGCTTCGTCTGGTCTACTGGTAGAAGCTGTCCACCTCATATAAATGTCATATTCTCCACTTTCAGTAATATTGGGCTTCCATTGTGCCCACTTGTTTGAGTCTCCTCCCAATGTGCCATCATCAGCATAATTTGCACCAAAATAACCTGACGTAGTTTTGCTTGAATCCCAAGGGGAGTCAGTTGAAAACTCAAGATCCATATTATCAACAATAATAATTGGAGCACGAACAAATTTTACAGCATCCGCAACTGTATAACCAGCATCACTTGCTAAAATTTTAACATAATTGCTTTTCCCCTGAGACAAATTATACCTTCCAATTGAGACCCATTTCCCACCATTTACAGTTTGATTTACAGTGCTGTTATAAGTTCCTTCACTATGCACAACTTCTATCGGTGCTGCATCAGGTCTGCTGGTAGCTGCAGTCCACCTCATATAAATGTCGTATTCGCCACCTTCAATAATATTTGGTGTCCATTTTGCCCATTTGCTTGAATCTGCTCCAGAAGTTCCATCATGTGCAAAATCAACCCCAAGATACCCTGGTGTTGCTGTGCTCACGGACCAAGATGAATCAGCTGTAAAGCCACTGTCTGTATTATCAACAATATTTTCTATTCTGTTTTCTTCAAAAATCAAGGAAACATCGTCAGCATAGGCATTACCTGAACCGCTTGATTGCTTGTAAATATACACCGTAGCCTCTGTATTGTTTGTTCCGGTAGTAAATAATATTTTTTTATTCTGCCATGTATTTCCGCCTACAACTGACTCGTATATTTCAATACCTCCAAAGCTTTTAATACCAATTCCTATTTCTTCTCCCGTATCTGCTCTTAACCAGCCCGCTAAATTATATGTTGTATTTGGTAATAAGCCTGCTATCGTTTGTTCCACACCATTTTGTCCGCTTCCAAGCTTTAATGCATGATGTGATGTGTTTGTATATCTTGAATCTTTATCCGTAGAAGTGGGTGCGGCAGCATATGAAATACTTGCTGTTTTTGTTCCTGTTTTTGTCCATTCACTTAAGCCGTCACCAGCATTACCCAACCATTTCTTTTCATCAAAGCCAGCATTTTGCACTCTATTCATATATAAATAATCCATAAATGCTAATGTCAGGTTAGGTGAATCATTGAAATTGTGGCCTGCATTTAGCGTCCAATCCTCTCCACCATACTCAAAGGCTCCAATGTCAGGTGCATCTCCGTCGGTAACTCCCGAAATCTTAATACCTGTATTAATTGCAGGGGAACCCGAGGAGAGCTGATAATCATTATTATCCAGATTTACGAAATTCGGATTTAATGATGGATATATATTATTATCTTTTACCAAGTCAGTGTGATCGGTAAATACTTTTGTAAAAATATTGTTTGCAACATGACCACCTGTCATGCTATCCACAATAGTTGAGCCTCCAAAATGATCCGCAAAGCCACCAACAAAAGTATTGTTATAAACGAGCGTATTATAACTCTCAACATTTAATCTCAACGCATGCATTTTCTGTGCTTGTTGTGGATTGTTTTCATATACCAAATTATGATGCACTATATAATTACTGTGCTGATTATCCAAATATATTCCAGCACCAATATGTTGTGCTGAGTTACCATAAATAATATTATGATGAATTTCAGTATTCCACCCATCCATTTTCGAAGTGTTAATTGTTCCAAAATCATCGCCCAATTTACCACTATTACATAATTTATTGTATTGTATCACAGACTTTTGTAAATCGTAGATTCCTAATGCTGTGCGAGCACAAGTATCTACAGTGTTGTTGCTTACTAAACAATCACGTCCCGCCAACAAAATTGCACTCGCACTTGTTCCACTGTACCCTACATCATGAACATAATTATTAACAATTTTATTATTCTTGCCATTCATGTCAATTCCACTAAAAGCTGAATATGCTATTTCACTGTTTTTTATAGTATTATTATTTCCTAAAATCGTTAATCCACTAGGCACCTCATCCTTCCATGTATTTAACGGTCCGGGAACACTCCTATGCATAAGATACTTTGCATTTATTCTATCTATTGTGCAATTATTAGTATTAGCACCATATATAGTAGCTCCAAAAATATTTATACCTTCAATATCTATAAATGAACGTTCAGACAGATTGAAGGCATATTCTCTTGTTTTTACCTTTACATTAAGAATATTTGGGTTTGCGTCATTAGGTGCCCAAAAATATAAGGTTGAGCTTCCTTCATCATAAAACCACTCACCTGCACTATCTAACTCCTCCAGTTTTCCTAAAAGAAAGACTTTTGATCCTATGCTTGGTTTTGGAGAACCCGATGAACTGTAAAATATTTTATTATCCTGCTGTGAATTTCCCAATACAGCCCCTGACCGTACTGCGTTATTGGAACCCGAACCATACACTAACGTTGCCCCATTCCAATAACCGTCGGGTTGTGTCAAGGCAGATGATTTAATATAAGTACCATCCGTTTCTTCCATATCAAAGCCTTCAAAAGTAAATAGGTCTCCATCTGTGTCATTAGGCCAGCGTGCCTCTGTCATCATGTCGTCATTCACAAATATTTGTCTGCTATCGCCAATTCCCAATAAATCAATCGTAGTTTTATATATATAGCCCGAATGTTGTGTCCACCCCGTTATAGGGTCTGCCCCGCTAATTGTAACATTTTCTCCATCTGCCGCCTTAATAGTAATAGGATATCCATCTACACCTGTCTTTTTAGATACAACTTCTTCGCGATAAGTGCCTTCCTTGATAATTAAAGTATCACCAGCACCGACGTCTTGCATTGCTCTTGAAATTGTTTTCCAAGGGTTTGTAGATGCTCCGGTGCCATTAACATCGTCCCCGTTGGAATCAGCAATATAATATGTCTCTGCTTCAATAGCTTCGAACTTCACTGCATCGGCAACTGTTAAGCCACTATCATCTGCAAAAATCTTGACATAATTATCAGTTCCTTGGGATAAATAATATGTACCAATATAGACCCATTCCCCACCATTTACTTGTTGATTAACAGTTTTTGAAGTGTCAATGCCGCTGTAATGTGCAATTTCTAATGGAGCGGCATCTGGCCTGCCGGTCGATGCCGGCCACCACATAGATATATCATAATAACCAGCAGTAGTAATATTCGGTGTCCACTTTGCCCATCTGCCTGCATCCGCTCCACTGGTACCGTCATAAGCATAATCATTTAGATACTTTTGTGGGGATGTGGACGACACTGGCCACGTGCTTCCATCAGTGGAAAAACCTGTAGTATCCGCATTATCAACGAATATTACAATTGGAGTTGCATTAACAATAGTGTAATTAATATTTTCGAACAATACCAAAGTAAAAAGAAACATAAAGACCAAACAAAGGCTGACAAACCGCTTTAAAATTAACATTTAAATCCCTTCCCTTTCTGCCTTCTTTATAAGAGGCTAAAAATTTATAAAGTTTGTCCTATTATGACCATTATTATTTGTATTTGATATTTTAATATTGATTTAGAACACCTTAACAGCTACACAATATCTTTTGTTTTTGCTTATTTGCCTGAATCAGCAAATATTAATTTTTTACCATAATAAATTTCACGGCATCAGCAACTGTATATCCCTCACTTGTTGCTAACAGTTTTACATAATTAAATATTCCTTTAGAAAAGCTATATCTTCCTATAAATACCCAGACACCATTATTTTCTCGTTGATTTACTGTTTTTGTTTTATCCACTCCGCCGTCATATGCGATTTCTATTGGTGCTGCGTCAGGTCTGTTGCTCGCTGCTGTCCATTTCATATAGACGTCATATTCTGCGCTCTCAACAAATTCAGGAGTCCATTTTGCCCACTTTGTTGAATCTGCACTTGAAGTCCCATCAGTAACGTAATTCTCACCATAGAATCCTTTTGTTTTTGTATCAACCTTCCACGGTGTATCAACAGAAAACCCTTTATCTTCGTTATCTACAACTATACCCTCTGCAGTATTTGGATCTATTATTTCGTCTTTTTCAGAAGCGGTTATTATAGCTGTTGTTGTAGCTTCATCCCAGTCAACCTGTGCACCTAAGCTTTCAGATATAAACCTTATGGGAACCAATGTTCTGCTGTTAACCAGCATTGCAGGAACATCCAATTCAACATTTTTATGATTTACAGATGCAATTTTATTGTCAATAGTAAGTGATATAGCAATATTCCCTTTTTTTGCTATGACTGTTCGTGTTTCTTCACGCCATTCAACAGTAGCATTTAATGCTTCAAATATTGCTCTTAACGGAACCATCATTCTTCCATCAACAATAATAGGTTCTACATCTAATGCTAATAATTGCCCATTCACCTTAACCTTATTGCCTTCTCTCGCTTCGGCATCATTTGGTTTTTCATCTTCTATTTGCGATGCAGGTACAAACTTTACCGCATCTGCTATCGTTACCCCCGTAGGTGCACAAAACATTTTTACATAATTACTTGTCCCTTGTGATAAATTACATCTTCCAAGTAAAACCCAAACTCCATTATTTTCTTGTTGGTTTACAGTCTTCGTTTTATCCACTCCACCGTTATATGCAATTTCTATAGGTACTGCATTAGGTCTGTTTGCACCTGATGTCCATCTTATATAGATGTCATATTCTCCACCTTCGGTAATGTCAGGCGTCCACTTTACCCACTTGGTGTGATCTTTTTCTGCAGTAACATAGTCTTTTCCTAAATATCCCTTGCTCTTTGTTCCCGTTGTCCATGGCGAATCACTTGAGAAACCCGAATCTGTATTATCAATGATAATTTCTTTAGCTACGTTAACTTCGTCCGAATATATTAGAGAAATGTCATCTGCATAAGCATTCCCGGAACCATCCGATTCTTTCCACAAGTAAACAGTAACACTTGTGTTTGTTGCTCCTGTAATAAACGAAACATTCTTGTTTTGCCAAATACTGCTTGTGGTTGATTCATATTTTTCATTGCCACCAAAATCTTTGATACCAATTCTAATTTCTTCCCCACCATCTGCCTTTATCCAGCCTGCCAAATTATATGTTGTGTTTGGTGTTAATCCGGTTATTACTTGCTCAACTCCATTTTGCCCACTTCCGAGAGTCAGACCACAGTATGAGGTATTAGTATTTCTGTTTGCTTTAACAACGCCACTTGGATTATTGGGATATACATATATACTTGCTGTTCCCGTCCCTGTTTTTGTCCATTCACTTAGTCCGTCGCCTTTTTCTTCCAACCAGATTTTCTCATCAAAGCCTGCATTTTTAACCCTGTTCATATATAAGTAATCAGTAAACACTAATTGTGGGTTAGGTGGATTGTCGAAATTATACCCAACATTAACAGTCCAATCCTCTCCCCCATACTCAAACGCACCTATATCAGGGGCTTTACCTTTGTAACCATCTGTTACTCCCTTTATCCCAATTCCCGCATCAATGGCAGGTGATGTTGACGAAAGCCTATAATTGTTGTTTGCTGCATCTACAAACTTCGGTTCAACGTCAGGATAAATATTATTGCTCTTTACTATATCAGGATGGTCATTGAATGCTGTTGTGAAAATATTGTTTGCCATACGGTCTCCAGTCATAATATTTTCACATGTTGTTCCTCCGTATTGGTCAGCAAAACCACCTATAAACGTATTATTATACAAAAGTGTATTGAAGCTTTCTATGTTTAATCTCAACGCATTGTTTTTGATGACGTTAGGATTAATTCCCCAAACCACATTATGATGCAGTATAAAATTGCTATGCTGATTATCTAAATAGATTCCAACAGGCACATGTGTACCAACATTCTCATAAATAAGATTATGGTGGATTTCCGTATTCCATCCGTCAATTTTAGCATTGTTTATAAGCCCAAAATCATTACCCATAATTCCGCCATTATACAGTCTATTATATTGAATAACTGACTTTTGAAGCTCATAAATACCCAAAATCGCCCTTGATGTTGTATGCACTGTATTGTGGCTTATTAAATAATCCCGTCCTTCTAACCACATTGCACCCACACTGCAACCATTATAGTTTATATGATGAATTAAATTATTAACAATTCTAATATTTGCACCATTAATATCCAATCCCCCAAAAGCTGAATGTGCTATTTCACTGTTTTTTATGGTGTTATTATTCCCGATCAGTGTTATACCTCTCGGTAGCTCCTCCTTCCACGTGTTAAGTGGACCTGCAGAACTCTTATGTATTATATACTTTGCATTAATCCTATCTATTGTTATGCTATTTGTGTTATTACCATATATGGTAGATCCAAATATATTAATGTTAGATATCTCTATATGCGAACGGTCTGAAAAATTGAATGCATATTTTTTATTTTTAATCTCCACGTTAATATCATTCGGACTTGCGTTATTAGGCGCCCAAAAATACAATGTTGAGGTTCCTTCATCATAGAACCACTCACCTGCGCTATCTAACTCCTCCAGTTTTCCTATAAGAAAAACTTTTGTGTCAACTCTTGGTTTAGGAGAGCCTTCAGCATTATATGATAGCTTTTTTTCTTGTTGCGAATAATTTGTAACCAACACCGAGCGTACTGCATTATTAGAACCAGAACCATACACTAATGTTGCCCCGTTCCAATAACCGTCCTGTTGTGTTAAGGTAGATGCTTTAATAAAAGTACCATCCGTTTCTTCCATATCAAAGCCTTCAAAAGTAAATGGGTCTCCATCTGTGTCATTGGGCCAGCGTGCCTCTGTCATCATTTTTGAATTTGAAAAGAGCTGATTGTTTTTTCCTAAATTTAAGTGTGATGGTATATTTACTTTATATATATTTCCCGAATGCTGTTGCCAATTTGTAATCGGTACAGTTCCGCTTATTGTAGCAGTTTCACCTGCATAACCTTGAAATTTGATTGGCTTGCCTGTTTCTCCTGAATTTGCAGGTATAATTGTTTCGCGATATGTTCCCTCACGAATAACACATGTATCACCTGCTTGCAATACATCTGCTGCCATTTGTATTGTTTTCCATGGGTTGTTTAATGTTCCGTCACCTGTGCTGTCATTACCGTTTGTTGCAGATACATAATATTCTTGCCCAGCTTCATTTGCAAATACAACATTATTAAAATCAAATGTTACATTGAAAATGCTAATACTTAAACAAGCCAATAAGATGCTTGATATTGTTCTTTTAAACATCACTTTTCCCCCCATCACAAATTATTTTCTCAAATTATCAATATAATCCTTATTATCCTGAGCATAAAAATTATTAAGTTCATTAATAACCTCATCAGTTAAACCATTTGTTTCGGCAATTTGGAGCATCTGATTATAAAGATTTTCAAATTCTTGGTCTGTTTTTGCAACAAAGCATTTTTTCAATGCATCTTCAAAGCCTGGTCTTGCCGACCAGAACTTTTTAATCCCAGGTATTCTTGTATCTTTTGAATAGTCAATCAAACTCCAAGGAATAGAATTAATTTGTTTTAATGGTTCTATATAAGCATAATTATAAAAATTATTTACATTTGCATTCTTTAGTAAAACTTCAGATTCGGAAAATATAGGATGATTTATATTTGCAGAATTATATGGATAACCGGGCCATGCAGAATTAACCAAATTATACATTACATCCATACCTGTTCCCGACTGATACAGAACATCATTTTCTAAGCCTTTATCTTTATATTTACGATTACCCGCCGCATCTTCTTCGAATAAACCTGCACTTTTTGTTCCCCAAACCGCAAGCTTTCTTCCTGCCTGCGACTGCATAAAATCATAAAATTTCAATATCTGTGGTAAATCTTCCTCTTTTACATTTGGCTTTAATATTGCAATACTTGTGTGTATTGTTCTTCTTTTGATAAACGTATATTTATTGTAATTCGGCGGAATGTCAAGATATACTTTTCTGTAACCAAACGTTTTTCCTGCATTTTTCAACACGGTTTCATCGGGAAGCGAAGAACCGTAGGTTACTGCATATAATCCGCTGTTTAACTTTTCTTTAAAAGACGACATATTATCAATTATTGATTCCTTAGATGCTACATCATCGTTAACAAGCTTGTTCCAAGTTTTTAATATATCCTTAAACCATGGTTGCTTAAAGGCAACTTCTAATCTGTTTGTATTATTGTCCCAATATGTAAAATACGAATTACCAGAACCAAGTGCATAATCAGTTACATAGCCATATAACATGCCGGACAGAATAGTTAATGCACTCCAATTATCAGTACCACCATGACTCCAAATGGGATATATTTCTTTGCCATTCTCTTTTAATCCCAAATTTTTAATTTTATATAAAAAATCATAAAACTCTTGAGGACTTTTAATTTGTACATCTTGATAATCCTCAATACTAAAAGCACCTTTTCGAGCTATCATCAATTTTTCAAGTTCCTTTTTCGTTTTTGCAGAAGGAAAAATCATTTTTAAAATATCGTCACGAACATAAATAAACCCCCTTGAACTTGGTCCTGCAACATTAAGCATTTTAAGTGAATTAGGGTCTTTAATATCAGCTTGATCAATTAAATTTCCAACATACCCTGTTTCTAAATTCACAGGCAATTGATACATTTTGCCATTAACAAGGTTTATTCCGCTCCAAACATCCGGGAATTTTTCCTTGGGAAATTGCAGCATAGTATTGGGACAGTATTTTGGTATAAGGTCAGTTAAGTCATACACCAATCCTGCATTAACCATTTTTGTGAATTCTGTTTTGTCAAAATACTCAACAATTTGCGGATAATCATTAGCAGCAGCAAGCTTACCCAATTTTTCCACCATGCTTGCTCCATTATTGTCATACGATTTTTCTGCATCATACTTCACACCAGTTATTCTAAAAATTTCATCAGTTACAGCATCATTTGTAGCAATCTTATTTCTTTTTATATTTCCGCCATTTTGTGCCCACCAATAAGTCAGCTGAATTTTTTTCCCTTCCCAATCAGGCAACTCCGAAGTATCGGTTACAGTATTCCACAAGTGACTTGTGTCTGTTCCGCTTAGTTTTAGCATTGATTTTACATCTTTGTTACAACCCGTCATAATTCCTACGCAAATTACAAATGTCATTAGAATACAAAATAATCTTTTTAACACAAACAATTCCTCCTTTATTTTTCTACTCTTTAACCGCTCCTACCATAACACCTTTTACAAAATACTTTTGCAAAAATGGATATATTAAAATTATGGGAAGTGTAGTAATAACTATCTGTGCTGCAATTAATGAATCCGGCGTTATTGAAGACATTTTCTCAAGCTGAGCCGTATTAGCACCAGTATGAACTGCACTTTCCATCATTTTACTCAAAATTTCACTTTCTTTTACTAACTGCATAAGAATATATTGCAAGGTAAACAGCTTTCTGTCTGTAACATAATACAAAGTTGTTGTCCAATCATTCCATCTTGCAACTGCCAGCCATAAAGTTATAGTCGCCAAAATCGGCTTGCACAGCGGAAGCACAATTCGTGTTAATATAGTCCAATCATTTGCTCCGTCAATTCTTGCAGACTCTTCTAAACTAATTGAAATAGTACTGTCCATATATGTTCGGATGATAATCATATGGTAAAAACTAAATGCGGCTGGTAATAAATAAACAAGTATATTATTTAAAAGCCCAATCTTTGAATATAGCATATATGTAGGTATTAAACCGCCTTTTAAAAACATTGGGATCATTAAAAACAACAATATTATTTTCTTCCCTAATAAATCTTTCCTTCTTAATGAATAAGCAGCCAAAAATTGAACGAACAATTCATATAGTGTTGCAAATACTACGACTGTAAGTGTAACTTTAATTGACTGAAACAACTGACTGTTCCTAAAAATCAGCTTGAAGTTATCTAATGTTGGCATACGAGGAATAACACTTATTCCGCCTAACATACTATCCCTGCTGTCATTAAAAGCTTTTGCGACAACATGTAAATATGGTAACAACATTATACCAACCACAAATAACATAAGAATAATATTAATTATTTTGAATATTTTATATGAATTACTGTTATCTTTCATTCTTAGTCCTCTTTTCTTAGTATATAATTTATACTTATAATTCTTTCATTTATATATAGATTTACAATATCGAGGTCTGCATTACCTTTTTCGAGATTTTATTAACAATAATAACTAATATCAAGGAAACAGCACCCTCCATAAATCCAAAAGCTGTTGCCATCGAATACTCCCCACGGGTTATGCCATATTTATAAACAATTGTTGAGATAACTTCATAGTCTATAAAAGAATTCTGCAACCCGTATATTAGTTCAAAATTGCTTTGAAATATGCTACTTAACCTGAATAAAAGCATAATTATTATAGTTGGAGCAATAGACGGCAAAGTTACATGAAGCATTTGCTTAAACTTTCCTGCTCCGTCTATATATGCGGCTTCATATAAACTTAAATCAACAGAGCTTAGCGCTGCTAAATATATTATTGAAGACCAACCTAATGATTTCCATACATCTAGAACTATTATGTTGGGAATAAACAATGCTTGTTTAGTTAAAAATAACTCTCGAGTTGTGTTTGGTCCAAATATTGATATTAGAATATCATTTGCTAATCCATATTTTGAATAGAAAGAATAAACCATACCCACAACTGATATCCATGATAAGAAGTGCGGTAAATAACTTATTGTCTGAACAGTTCTTTTGAATAACCCGTTTTTTAATTCATTTAGCAAAAGTGCAAAAATAATAGGTGCAGGAAAACAAATAGAGAGCGATAAAACACTAACCTTAATAGTATTAAATATTGCTTTTTGAAACATTGGTAAATTAAAAATGTTATAAATATTTGCAAGTCCGACCCATGGACTGTTAAAACCTAGAAATATATCATATTCTTTAAATGCAATAAGCAAGCCAGGCAAAGGAAGATATTGAAAAAAAAGGACCGATATTACTGCGGGTGCTAACAGTAAATATAGAAGCTTGTCTCTCTTTAATTGCTTCCACATATTCTTGTGATTTGGCTTTAATACATGTGTGTTTTGCGATGTTTTCATTGTATTTAATTCCTTTCAAAACAAAAATTTTAATGCCATATTAAAATTATAGCACTATCAAAACTCTAAGTAAAGGTACGAATTTTGCAATATGTGATGTTATATTGCTTCAAATTACAATAAGCTTCACACCCTTGCGGAAGCGGGAAAAAACATAAAAAGTGCTGCGGTAAATAAAAGGATGTGGCTTTCGTGGAGCGAAGTGTTAATAAAATTGAGCGCGACTTTATTTTAGATATCAGACCTTTGCGCACGGTTGCCTACTGCAGAGTGAGCAAACAAGATTTGTCGCAGGAACATAGCATACAGGCGCAGATTGACTATTATAGAAATTATATTCGCAAAAGAGTGCGTTGGCGATATGCTGGCATTTACTTTGATAAAGCCTCTGGTCTTAATAAAGATAAACGGAGAGGCTTTCAAAAGATGCTTGAAGCTTGTAGGAATGGTGAGGTAGATCAGATTGTAGCAAAATCCATCAGCCGTTTTGGCAGAAACACTATAGATGTTCTAAAAGTGCTCCGTGAGTTAAAAAGCATGAATATTGGAGTATATTTTGAAATTGAAAATTTAGATAGTTTGGACAGCAGTCAATATCTTATGATTGAACTTATTGCTTCTATCGCTCAGGACGAAAGCAAAAACAGGAGCGAAAACATCAAATGGGGTATGCGCCACAGCATGAGTTGTGGCAACATTATTTTAAATGATAAAAATTTTCTAGGTTACAGGAAAAATCCAACCGGGGAACTAGTCATTGTTGAGGATGAATCCAAAATAGTCAGAATCATTTTCAGTTTGTTTTTGCAAGGATACGGATACCGAAAAATTAAAGAACATTTAGAAAAGCACAACATTAAAACGGTTACTGGAAAAGATACCTGGAGCACATCAACCATTGACAGAATACTCTCAAACGAAAAATATGTTGGACATGTTCTTCTTCAAAAAACTTATGTGGAGGATTTCTTAACCCGGAAGCAAATCAAGAACGACGGCAAAATTGCTCAATATTTGGTAGAAAACAATCATGAGCCGATCATCCCAAAAGAGATGTTTTTAAAAGTTCAAGAATTGAAAGCAGCTAAAAGTCTCAATAAATAAGCCTACAATATATTTTTAGGCCATAAAACCACTCGCATAATATCCATATAATGGTACAATCTAAACAATTTTACGTTTTGGGTACGCAAAATTTTGGGGGTGTGCGTATCCACTCAAAATGTATCAATAGGCATCAAAGTTAATTTATATAATAAGAGTGTAAAACAGTAAGAAGCCCTTGTAATAAGGGCTTCTTACATGTATCGAGTGCAGTATTTGATTGTGAGATGAATAGGCTAAATTTCGATAAATTTCGTCATATAAAAGGTCGTTGAATTATAGGAATGCAAGCAGATCATCTAAAATCTTCTCCCCTCTTTTTTTAATTATTATATGCTATTAATATACAACAAAAACTATGCAGAAATTCAAATTTTGACACATTAATCTATTTTGCATTGTATTATGTCGAAAAATATAATATAATATCTTCATATTACAGTTGTTGTTAGAATAGGTGAGATTTATGAATGAGAAAAAGGTTACTCGGATACCTCCAGATTTCACGCCTCTTAAGAAAACGAAAGTTGCTATTTATTGTAGGGTAAGCACAAACCACCCTGCTCAATTGGATAGTCTGTCTGCACAAGTTGATTATTATAAGAACATGGTGGAAACCACCTGGAGTTGGGAACTGGCAGGTGTGTATGCTGATGTATGCTCAGGCAAAAACAATATCCGTTCCGAACTGCAAAGAATGATTATGGACTGTCACGAGAACAGAATAAACTTAGTTATGGTGAAGTCAATCAGCCGACTTGGTCGCAATACGGTAGAAGTGCTGAAACTGATAAGGCAATTACGTTCACTAGATGTTGATATACATTTTGATACCGAGAACATCAACATATCAGACCGTACTAATGACGTTATGATTTCGGTGATAGAGGCAATTGCTCAGGCAGAAAGTGAGTCAAGAAGCCAAAATATAAAAATGGGTATAGTAAATCAACTGTCAGGCGGCACCTCAAAGCTATATGATAAACCCTGCTATGGATATCGCACTAATGCTAAAGGGAAGCTAGTTATAGATAAAAAGCAAAAATCTGTGGTGCAGAAAATTTTCGAGTTATATCTGAGCGGATATAGTGTACTCGGTATAATACGCTATCTTGAGGAGAAGAATATAGCTTCGCCCTCTGTGAAGCCGAAATGGTCAAAACGTTCTGTGGAGTTATTGCTTTCCAACGAGAAGTACATAGGCAATGTTATCGTTGGAAAAACGTATTGCAATGAGTATCCAAACAATCAACGCAAGATAAATAATGGCGAGCAGAAAAAATATCTTTTGAAAGATTCACATGAACCGATTATTACTACAGAGCAATTTGAAGCTGTTCAAGCAGAAAAGTTACGGCGCAGTAATATACAAATTTCCGATAGTAGCGTTTCCAGAAAAAAGACGCATTACAGCATGAAAAACATCAACAGAGTTGAGTAGGCTAAATTTATTCAATTTTAAATAGAGAATTTTTAAATTCATAAAGATCTGAAACCCAATGATATATACCTTTTATCGTTTTGGGTACGCAAAATTTTGGGGGTGTTCGTTTCCATTCAAAATGTATCAATAGGCATCAAAATAAATTTGTATAATAAGAGTGTAAAACAGTAAGAAGCCCTTGTAATAAGGGCTTCTTACATGTATCGAGTGCAGTATTCGATTGTGAGATGAATAGGCTAAATTTCGATAAATTTTGTCATATAAAAGGTCGTGGAATTATAGGAATGCAAGCACAGCATCTAAAATCTTTGCCCCTCTTTTTTTAATTATTATATGTTATTAATATACAACAAAAAAAATGCAGAAATTCAAATTTTGACACATTAATCTATTTTGCATTGTATTATGTCAAAAAATATAATATAATATCTTCATATTACAGTTGTTAGAATAGGTGAGATTTATGAATGAGAAAAAGGTTACTCGGATACCTCCAGATTTCACGCCTCTTAAGAAAACGAAAGTTGCTATTTATTGTAG
>Ga0247840_10001384_pt1 | contig 47634 bp, 35 predicted proteins | sample LaCruzMarch2015__FD_192404 | JGI IMG/M metagenome (GOLD analysis project Ga0247840, IMG submission 192404) | Freshwater microbial communities from meromictic Lake La Cruz, Castile-La Mancha, Spain - LaCruzMarch2015_17m | ecosystem: Environmental > Aquatic > Freshwater > Lake | place: Spain... | reverse complement strand
GCGCTCTTCGGTACGGCCGCGGCGGGCGGCTGTTTCGTGCCGCTGAACCCGCTGATCAAGCCGTTTCAGGTCGCCCACATCCTGCACGACTGCAACGCGCGCATCCTGGTGACTTCAGTCGAGCGGGCGAGACGTCTGGTCACCGTGCTGACCCAGTGCCCTGACCTGCGGCAGGTGGTGCTGGTCGACGGCTTACCGACGGACATCGCCGAACCCATACGCGCCCACAGTGTCTGCGCCGCCGACCTCCTGAGCGACACCGGCGGCGGCTCCGCCGGGCACCGCCGCATCGACACCGACATGGCTGCCATCCTCTACACCTCAGGCAGCACCGGCGCACCCAAAGGCGTGGTGCTCTCGCATCGCAACCTGATTGCCGGGGCGCTGAGCGTTGCCGAGTATCTGGAGAACCGGCCGGAGGACCGTCTGCTCGCGGTTCTGCCGTTGAGTTTCGACTACGGACTGAGCCAACTCACCACCGCTTTTGCCGCCGGTGCGGCGGTCGTCCTGATGGACTACCTGCTGCCCACAGACGTGATCCGAGCCGTCACCCACTACGGCATCACCGGACTGGCGGCGGTGCCGCCGCTCTGGATCCAGGTCGCCGGACTCGACTGGCCGCAAGCCGCCCGGACCTCGCTGCGCTACCTCACCAACTCCGGCGGTTCGCTGCCCGCCCCCACCTTGCAGACCTTGCGCAGCCGGCTGCCGAACACCCGGATTTATCTGATGTATGGGTTGACCGAGGCCTTCCGCTCGACCTATTTGCCCCCGGATCAGGTCGATACACGTCCCGACTCCATCGGCAAAGCCATTCCGAACGCCGAGGTCCTGGTGGTGCGGGAGGACGGCAGCCGGTGCGAACCAGATGAACCCGGCGAGCTGGTGCATCGCGGCGCGCTGGTGTCCCTGGGCTACTGGAACGATCCGGCGCGGACCCGCGAGCACTTCCGGCCGGCGCCGGGCCAGCCCGGCGGTCTCCCCAACCCGGAACTGGCCGTCTGGTCGGGCGATCAGGTCCGCCGCGATGCGGACGGTTACCTCTATTTCATCGGCCGCCGGGACGAGCAGATCAAGACTTCCGGGTACCGCATCAGCCCCACGGAGGTCGAAGCGGTGGTCTACGGCTCGGGGCTGGTGGCCGAGGCGGCGGCCATCGGTGTCCCGCACGAGTCCCTTGGCCAGGCGATCCTGGTCGTCGCCACGGCCGCGCGGGATCATGCCGACCTCGAATCACGGGTCATCGCGCATTGCCGCGACACCCTGCCCGGCTTCATGGTGCCCCAACGGGTCCTGTTCGAGTCGAAACTGCCGCGCAATCCAAACGGCAAGATCGACCGCAGGTTCCTGGCCTCGCGTTACGAGAATTATTTTCGCGGGGAGCCTTCCTGATGGCGGACGACGGGAACGACAACGGGATCGGCATAGTGCCTGACGCATCAGGGCAGGCCGTCGGCGCGAGCGTTCGCGACGCGCGCGGCGAACTCCTGATCGGCGGTATCCCGGTCAGCCGTCTGGCCGACCGGATGGGCGGCACGCCCTTCTACGCCTATGACCGCGCCGCGGTGAGCCGCCGCGCCGCACGGTGGCGGGCCGCCATGCCGCAGCGCCTGCGCCTGCACTATGCGATCAAGGCCAACCCCATGCCGGCCCTGGTCCAGCACCTGCGCGACCTGACCGACGGCTTCGATGTGGCCTCGCTGGGCGAGTTACAGGTCGCGCTGGACACCGGCATCCCCGCCGGGCGGATCAGCTTCGCCGGCCCGGGCAAGACCGACCGCGAACTGCGCGCGGCAGTCGCGGCCGGCATCACCCTGCACCTGGAATCGGCCGGAGAGTTGGAACGGATCGCCCGCATCGGACACGCCATGGGCGTTCGTCCCGGCGTCGCCGTGCGCGTGAATCCGGATTTCGAACTGAAGTCGTCCGGCATGAAAATGAGCGGCGGACCGAAACCATTCGGCGTCGATGCGGAGCAAGTCCCCGATCTGCTGGCGCACCTTGGCACCCTCCCGGTCGGGTTCCGCGGCTTCCACATCTTCACCGGCTCACAAAACCTGAGCGCTGCAGCCATCGTCGAGGCCCATACCCGAACGCTGACACTCGCCGAACGGTTGGCGCAGCAGGCGCCGGCGCCGGTCACCTATCTCAACATCGGCGGCGGACTGGGCATCCCCTATTTCACGGGCGAACAACCGCTCGACCTCGCGCCCATCGCCGCCAATCTCGCGCGGTGCATCGCGTCACTCGGTCCCGGTCTGCGCGACGCCGAACTGGTGATGGAGTTGGGGCGCTATCTGGTCGGCGAGGCCGGGATCTATGTCTGTCGGGTGATCGACCGCAAGGTGTCACGCGGACGCACCTATCTGGTCACCGACGGTGGCTTGCACCAACACCTTGCGGCCTCGGGGCATCTGGGGCAGGTCATCCGCAAGAACTTTCCCGTCATCGCCGCCGCCCGCGCGTCGCCGGTCGACACCCGCGACCAGGTGACGGTCGTCGGCCCACTCTGCACCCCGCTCGATCTTCTGGGGGACCAGATTGAACTGCCGCGCTGCGCACCCGGCGACCTGATCGCCATCCTGCAATCCGGGGCCTACGGCTACTCGGCCAGTCCCCTGGGTTTCTTATCGCACCCGCCGCCCGGACAGGCACTGGTCGGCTGAGTCAAGACGATGTCCGAGCACACCGTGGCAGTCCCACGCAGACCGGCGGTTTCCGTCGTGATTCCCACGTACAACAGCGCACGCTATATCACCGAGACGATCGGCAGCGTGCTGAATCAAACCTTCGACGACCTGGAACTGATCGTGGTGGACGACGGGTCCACGGACGACACCCGCGCCGTGGTCACGGCCTGCGGTCCACCGGTGCGGCTGGTCAGCCAGGCCAACGCCGGCGTCTGCGCAGCCCGCAATCGCGGCATCCGGGAAGCCGCCGGGCGCTATCTGTGTCTGCTGGACCATGACGATTACTGGTTTGGGGACAAACTGCAGCGGCAGGTGACGGCAATGCAGAAACACCCCGACTGCGGTGTCATTTACAGCCCGTACATCCCCTGGGCGCCGGATGCCGCCGGCCGCTTTCCGACACCCGACAGCTTCGATCTGGCGGCCTATGGCGATGGGATCGACGCCGCGTTCTCCGGCTGGATCTACCATCAGTTCCTGCTCGATTGCTGCATGCTGACCAGCACGTCCATGTTCCGCCGCGAGGTCTTCGACCACTGTGGCGGCTTCGATGAGGCGCTGCCCTACGGCGAGGACTGGGAACTGTGGTTGCGGATTTCGCGTGATTTCACCTTTGTCAAATTGCGACGACCTGACACCCTGTACCGCCAGCATCCCCAACAGGGCAACCGCGTGGTGCGCCCGCACGATTACCGGACATTGCTGCTGCGGCGGGCGATGCGCACCTGGGGTTTATGCGGTCCGGATGGTCGCTGCGTACGGCGGGGGAAATTCCTCGGCCAGCTCGCCGAGTACCAGTCGGCCTATGCCTTGGGACAACTGCGCGCGGGCCACCGCGGTGCAGGACTGGCGGCCCTGGCCAGGGCCTGGATGACACGCCCGCGCAAGGTCAAACTGCTGGCCTATCTGGCAGCCGCACTCGTGGGCTGGCGGCCCAAGTAGGTTAACGTCTTTCCGACTGGTTAGCAGTGGTCGTCGGCAGACGGGAACCTGGACGGCCGTGTTGAGGCCGTCGGGAATGAGTGCTCTGGGCAGCACTCTGCGCAATGACCGGCCCGGCGGCGACGCTCGCAACCCGGCGCAGGCGTTGGATCAACGCTTCTAATCCATTGCGGCGCGTCAGGCTCAGATGCCCCGCGAGCCCGAGCCGATCGATAAAGGCCGGGGTATCGAACGCCAGGATCGCCGCCGCGTGCTGCCCGGAAAACAACTGCCGCAGCAATGCGATCAACCCGCGGACGAGTTCCGCGTCACTATCCGCCATAAATTCGATGATGTCGGTCGTGCCTGGCCTGATCCGCGAGGCCAAGAACACCAGACTTTGGCAGCCGGGGACGAAGTTCTCCTTTGTTTTGAGTGCGGGCGGCATCGGCGGCAACCCATGTCCCAGGTCGATGATCTGCTGATACCGCATCGGCCAATCCGGCAAATCGTCGAAGAGGTCAAGGATGTCCTGCGCCGCCGCCGCGGGCGAAGCGGCCGTCGCGGCTGGATACATACACGTGAGTGCCGACGCGACGGCCAGCGGGGCGTCATGGCCGGTCATCGCGATCGGTCCGGCGGTTGCCGGGCGCGCCTGCCGGACCTGGTCGACGATTTCCGCGAGCGCATCCGCCAGGCGGTCGACCTCCTGCGCCGTGTTGTAGACGCCGAAGGACGCACGGGCGGTCCCCGCCACACCCAAACGCTCCATGAGCGGCTGACAGCAATGATGACCGGTGCGGATGCAGATCCCTTGCAGGTCGAGTCGGGTCCCGATATCCAGGGTCGCGAGCGGAGGGTCGGTGACGACCCAGGACAGCACGCCGGTCTTGCTCGGCGCGGTACCCTTGATCGCCAATCCGGGGATCGCGGACAGCCGGTCTGTGGCCTGACGCAGCAACCGGTGTTCATGGGCGGCGACCCGCTCCAAACCGACCTCCGACAGCCAGTCGATCGCCGCCGCCAGACCCACGGCGCCGGCAATATGCGGGGTACCGGCTTCGAACCGATTGGGAATCTCGGCGTAAGTGGACTTCGCAAAGCACACATGCTCGATCATGTCCCCGCCGCCCTGATAGGGCGGCATGGCGGCGAGCAACAGACGTTTGCCGTAGAGAACGCCGATGCCGGTCGGACCGTAGAGCTTGTGCCCCGAGAACGCATAGAAATCCGCATCCAGCGCCTGGACGTCGGTCCGTCCATGGGCCACCCATTGGGCACCGTCGATCAGTACCAGCGCACCCGCGGCATGCGCGTCGGCGATCATCTCACGGACCGGGTTCAGGGTTCCCAGGGCATTCGACACCGCGGTCACCGCGACCAGTCGGGTGCGGGACGACAACAACGCCCGGTACTGGTCCAGCCGCAGCGCACCGTTGTCCTCGATCGGGATGACCTTGATCAGCGCGCCGGTGGCTTGCGCCACCAGTTGCCAAGGTACAATGTTGGAGTGGTGTTCCAACTCCGAGAGGATGATCTCGTCGCCGGCCCGCAGGTTGGCGCGGCCCCAGGCCGCCGCGACCAGGTTGATGGATTCGGTGGTCCCACGCGTGAAGATGCACTCCGCGGGTTCCGCAGCCCCGATGAAGCGGGCGACCCGGGCGCGCGCCGACTCGTAGAGACCCGTTGCCGACTGTGAGAGGTGGTAGGCGCCGCGATGGATGTTGGCGTTGCGGCTCGCGTAATAGTCGGCCATGGCGTCGATCACCGGCGCCGGCTTCTGAGTCGTGGCTGCGCTGTCCAGGTAGATCAGCGGGCGACCATGAGCCCGAGTCTTCAGGAGCGGAAACTGGTCACGTACCGCGGTCATTGCAGACGCGGAGTCGTACGTGGACGAAGCAACGGTGGCGACGGTAAGGGGTGTCATGCTGTAGAAATTGAGTACCGGCAAGCCAAAGATCAACCTGAGAGTTTTCATGGATCAGCGGGTGCTGTTCTTGACAGTTTGCATTCCGACGATGTCCTACGGCGACCGGCGACCCCGGCTGACGCCCCGGCATGAACACCAACGGCCGATCCGGCGAGGACCGACCCGCCGGACCGCGAGCGGGCAAGTGCCGGGCCCAACCGGGGGTGGTTCCCAATGCGCATCCTGACGCGAGCACAGTTGTTGCGCTATGTCCAGGACAAACGCACGCTCTTCGATGCCGCGGCCGCCCGCGGCAATCCTTTCGCATGCAGCGCCTGGGTACTCGACTTCATCGAACAGATTGCCGCGGACGACTGGCGTTATTATGTCGCCGAGGACCCGGCGCAGGCGGATGCTTGCCTGGTCCTCTACAGTGTGCGCGGATCGCCTCATCGGCGTCTTGCGCTCACTAACTATTACGCATCCTTGTATACCCCGCTGCTCGGCGCCGCTGTCGACCGCGAAGCCTCACTGACCGCCATCGCCGCCGATCTGACACGCTCCCGACCCGACTGTGCCGCGATCGACCTCGCACCACTCGCTCCCGAGGATGACGATACCGCGGCGCTCGAACGCGCTTTCACGTCACAGGGCTGGTATGTCAAACGCTATTTTCGCTTTGGAAATTGGCACCTGCCCTGTGCCGATTTGTCATTCGCCGATTACATGCGCGCACGGGAGTCGCGCGTGCGCCACACGTGGTCCCGCAAGGTCAAAAAGTTCCGTAAGGTCGATGGCTTGGCACGGATTCGCATCGTGACAGCCCCCGACGAGATCGAGGCGGCCATGAATGCCTACGAGCAAGTCTATGCGCACAGTTGGAAACCCCCTGAGCCCTACCCTGAGTTCATCCGCCGCTGGGCCTATGTCTGTGCGGAAAACGGATGGTTGCGTCTCGGTCTGGCATCGGTCGCTGATGTACCGATCGCCGCACAATTCTGGTTCACCATGCAGCGTCGGGCCTATATCTTCAAGCTCGCTTACGCCCAGGACTATGCGCACTGGTCGGCGGGAACCGTATTGACGGCCCATCTGATCGAACATAGCCTCGAACAGGACCGGGTCACCTCCATCGACTACCTGAGCGGCGACGATCCCTATAAGCAGGCCTGGATGTCCAGGCGCCGCGAACGGATCGGCCTGATTGCCTGCAACCTGGGCAATCCGCGCGGTGCGCTGATCGCGGCCTACGAATATGCCGGTGCCCTGCGCCAACGGTGGCGGCACCTGGGCGTCGATCCGGCAGCCACGCCTGACCTGGTGTAGAATCCGGCGCGGCCCACCAACGGCGTGGCAACCAGGATCGAGACGCATAGGTTTACATAAGAGCCGCACCCGCTATGCTTGCTGTTTCAGACACCATTGGGGTGCTGCGGGACGTCCTGCGGCTCGGCGCGCGCGCCGACGATTTCACCGCGGCCACACCGCTGCTCGGCAACATCCCGGAACTCGACTCGATGGCCGTGGTCGACCTGCTCACCGCGCTCGAAGCGCGCTTCGAGGTCCGCGTGGACGATGACGCGATCACCGCCGAAACCTTCGAGACGGTCGGTTCCCTCCATGCCTGGGTCATCGCCAGGCGCGCGCCCTGACCGCGGCTGGTGCTGTGCGCGCGCTTCCTGGAGGGCCCCCGCGGGCGGCTATTCAGCGTCGGCATGCAGCCGCCGGAGCAGCCGGGGCCGCACCACTGGGTGCTGGTGATACCGCCGCTGCTGGACGAACTCAATCAATCACGTCGCACCCTGCATCTGCTGGGCCAGGCCCTGGCCGCGCGCGGGATCGGCTGTCTGCTGCCGGATCTCTACGGCACCGGCGACAGTGAGGGTGACATCGGCGACGCCACCTGGGACACCTGGATCGCAGACCTGAACTGCGTCCACGTCTGGCTGCTCGGGCAGGGTGCCGTGCGGGTCGACCTCCTCGCCCTGCGCGGCGGTGCACTGCTCACGCGGGACTGGCTCGCCGCGGCCCCGATCCGCGTGCCCCACCTGATCCTTTGGCAACCCATCATCAGCGGCGCCCAACTGGTCCAACAGTTGCTGCGCCGGCGCCTCGCTGCCGGGCTCGTTCGCGGCAGCCGTGCCACGGCCGCCGCCCTGCGCGAGCGTATGGCCCTGGACGGCTGGATCGAGATCGCCGGCTATCGCTTATCCGCGGCGCTCATGACGCGCATCGAGGGAACCGCGCTCACCCCGCCGGACGCCGACCGGGTGGGCATGGTCGACTGGTTTCAGCTCGTCACCACTGATCAGGCGATCCCGCCCGCGGTTCATCGCTGCGCCGATTCCTGGTCCGCGGCGGGTCTGCAAATCGGCTTGCAGCCGATTGTCGGAGACACCTTCTGGGCCACCCCGGAGATCGTCGAAGCGGTGACGCTCATCGCATCGACTGTCAGCCGCCTGGAGCAGGTGCGCGATGCACTTGGCTGATCCCGAATCACCGCTCCTCTTCGACTGCGCCGGCGCGCAACTGCTGGGCATCCTTCATCACGGCGCGGCTGATGCGCGGCGCGCGGTCCTGGTGGTGGTCGGCGGCCCTCAGTACCGGGTCGGCAGCCACCGCCAGTTCGTACTGCTCGCCCGGCGGCTCGCCGCCGTCGGCATCCCCACCCTGCGCTTCGACACGCGCGGCATGGGTGACAGCGACGGGGAGACACGCACCTTCGAAGACATCAGCGACGATATCGCCGCTGCCATCGAACGGCTCTTCGGCGCAGTTCCCGGACTCCAACAAGTGGTCCTCTGGGGGCTCTGCGATGCGGCGACTGCCGTCTCCTTCTATGCACCGCAGGACCCACGAGTCGCCGGTCTGGTCCTGCTGAACCCCTGGGTGCACACCGCCGCGGGCGAGGCACACGCCTACCTCAGACACTATTACCCAGGTCGCGTGTTGAGCCGCGATTTCTGGTGCAAGCTGTGTTCCGGTAAGGTCGATCTAGGCGACGCGCTCCGCGGCTTGCGCCGGTTCAAGGAGTCCGCCAGAACGCCCGATCGACCGACCGAAATCGCCGGCGCTGCCGCACCCTTGCCGGAGCGGATGCTGCGCAGCCTGCGCCGGTTCGACGGCCGGGTGCTGCTGATTCTGAGCGGCAAGGATCTGACCGCGCGTGAATTCGCGGGGCTGCTGACGACCGGGCCCGCCTGGTCCAACTGGTGCGCGGGCCCAGCCGTCGAGCGGCGCGACCTGCCCGACGCCGACCACACCTTCGCGTCGGAGCAGTGGAGCGGACAGGTCGAACAGTGGACACTCACCTGGCTGCGGTCCTGGTGAATTCCGGCCCGCGCCCGCCGACCCCGCCCCGACTGCTGGTCTTCAGCTCGTTGTTTCCCTATGCAGCCCAGCCGGGCAGCGGGCTCTTCGTGCGCGAACGGATGTTCCGCGTCGGCCGGATCCTGCCGCTCTGGGTCGTCTCGCCGCGCCCGGCCTCACCGCTGGACTCCCTGGTGCGCCGTCGCCACCCCCACTATCGCCCCCCGGCCCCGGATACTGAAATCCAAGCCGGATTCACTGTCCGGTTCCCGCGCTTCCCGTCACTCCCCATCCTGGGGCGCGGCGCCGACGGGATCATGATGGCCCTCGGCGCCCTGCCGTTGCTCTACCGGCGGCGGGAGACCTTCGATGTCATCGACGCCCATTTCGGCTATCCGGACGGCTATGCCGCGACCCGGCTCGGCCGCTGGCTCGGCAAGCCGGTCACGGTCACGCTGCGCGGTACTGAGGTTCCGCACGCCCGCGACCCCACGAAACGGCAGCGCCTGATCCGGACCTGCACGGATGCCGCGCACCTGTTTGCCGTGTCGGGATCACTGGCACGCCTGGCCGCCGAGTTGGGCGCCGCCGCCGAGAAGATCCAAGTGGTAGGCAATGGCGTGGACGCGGAGCGCTTCCGTCCACTGGAGCGCGCCGCCATGCGGGTCCGGCTCGGCCTCCCGGTCGACGCGCAGGTGTTGATCTCGGTCGGCGGGCTGGTGGAGCGTAAGGGATTCCACCGCGTGATCGAAGTCCTGCCGGAGCTGGTCCGGGACCATCCGCGTCTGCACTATCTGATCGTCGGCGGCGCCGGCGCCGAGGGTGACTTTGCCGCCACCCTGCATGAGCGTGTCGCGACCCGGAACCTGGGCGCACGCGTGCATTTCCTCGGCCACCTGCCGCCCGAGCGACTTGCCGAGCCGCTGTCGGCCGCGGATGTATTCGTACTGGCCAGCAGCAACGAGGGCTGGGCCAACTGCTTCCTGGAAGCCATGGCCTGCGGCCTGCCGGTCGTGACCACGGACGTGGGAGGCAATCGCGAGGTGGTCAGTGACGCGGCCCTGGGGACCATCGTCCCGTTCGGCGACCCGCGCGCCCTCGCCGACGCCCTGACCGCCGCGCTGCGACGATGCTGGGACAGCAGCGCGATCCGCGCTCATGCGCAGGCCAACGCCTGGGACCAACGGATCGCGACCCTGGTGCAGACGTTCAGACGCATCGACACCGCGACCCGAACCCCCGCCCGATGAGTCCGCAGCAGCGCAGACAGCACCGAGCCTTGCGGTTGATGCGACGATCGTTACCGAACAGCGTACGTTTCGAGTCACCGCGCGGTGCCGACCAATCGCGCGCAAGGCACTGATCTAAAAAGGGCCGGCGGCTCATCACGGGGCGCTGAGCGCGCGGCACCGACGTGACGCATTTCACAATTCGCTAATTTAGGGTTTACCCGACATAGGGTTTTCCCGTACCATCCTGGCCATCCGCAAACGACCGGTCGGCTGCGCAGCCCATTTTGGGCATCAGGCAGCCGACCGGCACGAAACAAACGGTTGGCTCGTATGAACAAGACATTGGTTTCAAGTGCCCTGATCGTCGCGACGCTCATGACCGGACTCATGACCAGCATCGACACCCTGGCCGCATCCCGCGGCGGTAGTACCCAATCCGGTAAGGCGTCCTACTATCACGACCGCTTCCATGGCCGCAAGACCGCGAGCGGTGCCGCGTACAATAAGAATGCCCTGAGCGCCGCCCACAAAACTTTACCCCTGGGCACGCAGGTCCGAGTGACCGACGCCCGCAGCGGCAAGAGCGTCGTGGTCCGCATCAACGACCGCGGACCCTACGCCCGCGGCCGCGTCATCGACCTCTCCCGTGCCGCGGCCCGCGAGATCGGCCTGGTCAACAAGGGCGTCGCCAACGTCAAGCTCGAAATCCTCGGGCGCTCGGGCAAGGGCGGGATTTGAACCTTACCCCATCAATGCCCGCATCTTCGCCGCATTCGGCGCCAGGACCACACCCCGCTCGGTGACGATGGCGTCGACCAGGGCGGCTGGAGTCACATCGAACACCGGATTGCGCGCCGCACAACCGGCCGGAGCCAGACGCCGGCCGCCGCAGGACAGCAGTTCCTCCGGATCACGCTCCTCGATCGGAATCCCGCTGCCGCTAGCCAGTTCCATGTCGACAGTGGAGGTCGGCGCGGCGACCATCACCTTGACACCATGATAGCGGGCCACCACCGCCAGCCCGTAGGTCCCGATCTTGTTGGCAACATCGCCATTGGCGGCGATGCGGTCGGAGCCGACGATCACCCAACCGATGCCGCCGCCGGCCATCAGGCTGGCGGCCGCACCATCGGCCTGCAAGGTCACCGGGATGCCCGCATGCATCAACTCCCAGGCGGTGAGACGCGCCCCCTGCATCCAGGGTCGGGTCTCGTCGGCATAGACCCGCCCGATCTTGCCCGCCGCATAGGCACTGCGCACCACCCCAAGCGCGGTTCCGTAGCCGCCGGTGGCGATGGCGCCGGCATTACAGTGAGTGATGATGTCGGTCCGCCCGGCGATCAACTCGGCCCCCAGATCGCCCATCCGGCGATTGGCGGCACGGTCTTCCTCATGGATCGCCAGGGCCTCCGCCAACAGTGCCGGGACCGGGTCGGCACCGTCCAGACCGGCGATCAGGCGCGCCATGCGGCGCACCGCCCAGGCCAGATTCACGGCGGTCGGACGCGCCTCCCGCAACCGGTCGAGGTCGGGCCTGATCGCCTCCTTCCAGCCCGCGCCGGCCGACTGGTAGGCATCTCGGCCAGCCAACACCACGCCATAGGCCGCGGCGACACCGATGGCCGGCGCCCCGCGCACCACCATGTCGCGGATGGCAATGGCGACTGAGCTGGCGTCGTCCAGGACCAGAAACACGGCACGCTCGGGGAGCAGGCGCTGATCGGTCAAATAAAGCCGGCCAGCGTGCCAGAGGGCGGCATCATCAGGCGTAGGGACAGCGGGCAGATTGGTGACCATAGGGTACTCTCGGGTAGGATGTTACCCGGCATTGTCGCCGATTCGCACCCTGCCGCAATAGGACCTGACCCATGCACGCCGACCTCCTGATCCACCCCCAGTGGCTGATCCCCGTGGACCCCCAGGACCGGGAACTCCAGGCGCATGCGGTCGCGGTCGCTGATGGGCGCATCCTCGCGGTGCTGCCGTCGGCGCAGGCACGCGGGTCCATCACGGCCGATCGGGTACTGGAACTGCCCGGCCACGCGCTGATCCCGGGTCTGGTCAATGCCCATACCCATGCCGCCATGACACTGATGCGCGGACTGGCCGATGATCTGCCGCTTATGACCTGGCTGCACGCGCATATCTGGCCGATCGAGCAGCGCTGGGTCGATCCGGGGTTCGTCAGTGACGGCAGCCGACTGGCGATTCTGGAGATGCTGCGCGGCGGCATCACCTGCTTCAACGACATGTATTTCTACCCGGAAGTGACCGCGCAGGCGGCAGCGGACGCCGGGATACGCGCGGTCATCGGCCTGGTCGTGGTGGACTTGCCCACCAGCTACGCCGACAGCGCCGACGCCTGTATCACCAAGGGTCTGGCGCTGCACGCCTACTATCGTGACCACCCACTGATCCGGGTCGCCTTCGCACCGCACTCGCCCTACGCCGTGTCCGATGCCGCCCTGGGCCGGGTGCGGATGCTGGCCGATGAACTGGAAGTACCGATTCACCTGCATCTGCACGAAACCCGGGACGAGATTGTTCAATCCCTTCGCGACCACGGGGAGCGTCCGCTCGCTCGCCTGGACGAACTGGGCCTGATCGGACCGGGACTGGTCGCGGTCCACATGACGCAACTGGAGGATGCCGAGATCGCACGCCTGGCAGCGGCCGGCGCCCACGTCGTGCACTGTCCGGAATCCAACCTGAAGCTCGCCAGCGGGTTCTGTCCGGTGGCGCGACTGCTGGCCGCCGGTGTGAATGTCGCGCTGGGTACGGACGGGGCAGCCAGCAACAATGATCTCAACCTGTTTGGCGAAATGCGCACCGCCGCCTTGCTTGCCAAGGGGGTCGCCGGATCGGCCGCGGTCGTCCCGGCCGCTGCCGCGCTGCGCATGGCAACCATCAATGGCGCGCGCGCGCTGGGTCTGGAGCGCGAGATCGGGTCGATCGAACCCGGTAAGTCCGCGGATCTGGTCGCAGTCGACCTGAGTGACTCCTATACCCAGCCCGTTTACCATGCAGTCTCGCAACTGGTCTATACCGCCGGGCGCCATCAGGTCCGTCAGGTGTGGGTCCAGGGTCGCCAGGTCATCCGCGATGGAACCCCGACCACGCTGGACCCGCAAGTGGCGATCTGCGCTGCGCAAGCCTGGTGCGAACGACTTCGTCCGTCCTGACGATGCCGGATGCCTGACTTGTGACACACGCCACAGAAATCGGAAAACGAGAAGCACATCACAGAAACGGTAATGCAGGAAAGTTATGCTGCGCATGAAAATCAGATGGGTATCCGTTATCGAACGGATCGGCCGCACATGCCCGGACGCGTCATCCTGCTGTTGTCACGGACCGAGGGACAAGCATGCCCATGCCGATCATCAGTTCAAATGTCGTTTCCCTGCGCCCACGGGCCTGGTCATCGAGCACCAGTGCGCAAACGCTGAGACCCCAAACCCGACTCGGCGGCAGCGTCGCCATGGCGGTCGCGGGACAACGCGCGCTGGCACGGCGGTCAGCGCCTGAGCCGCACGAGGACCCTGACGGTCTCCGGGAGGGATCGCGCTTCCGCGATCTCTTCGAACGCTCGCCCGCCTGTCTCCTGGTCATGGATCAGGCAGCCGTCATTCAGCGCGCCAATGCCACCGCCGCCGCGCTGCTGACCAAAGCACCGACTGAACTCGCGGGCACGAGTCTGTTCGATCGCTGCGTCCCATCGAGCCGGCCTACGCTCCAGGCGCATCTTGAACGACTCGCGGCCGAAGGAGCCTTCGATTCTTGCGAGATCGACCTGGCCCTCGGTGCAGACAGCCAACTGCCGATGTGCCTCGTGACCCTGAACCTGGGCGACACCCCGGAGGGTCCGTTACGGTCTGCGCTGTTCGACGTGTCCGGGCTGCGGGAACTGGAGTCCGGCCTCGCGCTGGCGGCCAGTGTCGTCGAGCACACCTCCCAAGGCGTGATCGTCATCGACGCCGACCATCGGACCATCGCCGTGAATCCGGCCTTCACCACCATTTCCGGGTATACGGCAGCCGAGGTGTTGGGTACCGTGCCGACCCTCTTCCGTACCGACGCGGCAAACGCCCACTTGGCCAAACAGGTGCTCCGGGCGCTACACGACCGCGGGCATTGGCAAGGCGAGGTCTGGAGCCGCCACAAAGAGGGGGATGCTTACCCCGAATGGGTGAGTGTCAACGAGATCCGCGACGACGAGGGCACGCCGATCCGCTACGTCTGCATCGGCTCGGACAGAACCAGCGAAGAAAACGCCAAGCGCGAACTCATCCGGCTGGCGCACTACGATGACCTCACCAACCTGCCCAATCGCCCAAACCTGCTGGCCCAGTTGAACCGTGCCCTGGTCGAGGGGAAGCATGAGAAATATCTGGTAGGAGTCCTCTTTCTGGACCTGGATGGGTTCAAGAACGTGAATGACACGTTCGGCCACCAGATCGGGGATCGGCTGCTCCGATTCGTTGCCGAACAACTCAAGAGCGCGGTCCGCGCGACCGACCTGGTTGCCCGCCTGTCCGGTGACGAGTTCGCCATCCTGATCCCCGCGCTCAAGAGCGAGCGATTGGCCGGACAGATCGCTGACAAGGTTCTGCGCCAACTGTCGCAGACCGCGTTCCACGACAACGGGAGAGCGATCTACGTCGGCGCCAGTATCGGCATCGCCGTCTTTCCCAAGGACGCCACCAACGCCGAGGATCTTCTGCGCTGCGCCGATCAGGCGATGTACGCGGCCAAGAGTGCCGGCGGCATCACCTATCGTTTCCACGGCAAAACCAACGAAGTCTCGGCCAGGGGCGGGAGCCGGATGGAATCCGAACTGCGTCGCGCGTTGGAACGGCATGAACTCGGTCTATACTACCAGCCGCGCGTGATCCTGCGTAACTACCACATCGGCAGTTGTGAGGCCGTGCTGCACTGGGAAGGTGATCACCTGGACAAGGTCGCTCCGGAGGCTTTCATCCCCGTAGCGGAAGACTCCGGCCTGATCGTCCCCTGCGAGCACCAGGCGCTGCAAGTGGTGGCGACTCAGACAGGGAGATGGACCCTCCCAAACCGGCTCCCGCCGCGGATAGCGCTCCGCATCTCAGCCATCCATCTGCAACCGGTGCATGTGGAACGACTGCTGCAGCGTCTCACCGCGAGCGTCAGTGCCGGAGGCAATCCGTTCGAAGTGCTGATCGATACCGCGGCGATCAGCGACCGTAACGACTGGACGGTCACCGCGCTGAACCGTATCCACGGCCTGGGGATCAGGATTGCTCTGGACCGCTTCGGCGCGGGTCCGACCCCGCTACGCCAGATCAAGTCGCTGCCGGTCAATCGCGTACGGCTCGATCCAGCCCTGGTTCGCGACCTGGAAACGGACCCTGAGGTCGCCGGCTTCGTGGGGACGCTGATCGCCCTCGCCCATTCATTCCGGATCAAAGTCGTCGCCGCGGGCGTGGTGACGCCGGCCCAACTCCAGGTGTTGCGTACCCATGGTTGCGACGAGGCTCAGGGCACACTGTTCAGCCCACCCATCCCACCCGACGCCTTCATGGAATTGCTTGAACAGGCATCCCAGTCCGGACACGATGCCAGGCACAGCGATCCCGAACGCCGGGCGCCGGGATTGATCCACATCCTATCGGGCGGTTGGTCGCGGGTCGTCGCCGCGATCCGCAGAACGCACGTCAATGAGAGGAAATCCTGAGTGTAGGCCGAGTCCTACATTGATTACGGATGATTCCTCAGGAGCGACGGGAACTATCGCCATAGGCGGGAACCCTTCAGCCGCCTATCCTAACCATCACAGGGACAATGATTAGGAACGGTATCAGGAAACCGGGCGCGGCAGGACGCCGCGCAGCACGGATCAGGACGCTGGAAACGAATCGGGGCAGTTCGACGGAAGCGAGGCCCCAAGGACGCTGAAGAACTCTCGGAGTAACGGCTTTCGCCACAGGGCTGCAATGTAGATAAAGGACTGAAGCCAAGGATGGCATTCATACCCGCTCATCGACAGTCCGACGCTCCCCCCCGGTCGACTGTCGACAAAGTTCGAAGCGTGCTCGCCTGAAGGTCATCCCGGCACGAAATCCAAACGCCCCTGCTAGCGAAGATCAGCCCCGGATCCGAGCGCCAGCAGGGCGTTGATCAGCGTTCCGGCCGTAGGGTGGACAAGCGATAGCGCAGTCCACCGAATCCCGCGCCGTTGCTGGTGGACTGCACTGCGCTTGTCCACCCTACGATGTCAGGTGGCCGGAACCGTGACCAAGGCCGCCAGCAGGAGCAGCACGAGGACCTCGGTCAGCTCCACCAAGGCGCCGGCCGTATCTCCGGTGAAGCCGCCCAGACGCGCCATCAGGGTACGTCGGACCAGCCAGTACAGCCCGCCGGCCGTACTCAGCAGCAAGAGACCCGTCCATCCCAGTGCGAACCCTACGGCGCCGGCCGCAAGGAGGACCGCCAGGCGCGAGGCCCCAGGAGGCGCAGTCCGGGCCGGGTCCGCGGCCATCCCCTGCGGACGGGCGTAGGGCGTGGACAGCAGCAGCAGCGGCAACTGTGCCCGCGCGATGAGCGGCGCCCACAGCAGCAGCCACGCGTCCCCGGCCCCGATCAGCGCCTCCAGCGCCGCGAATTTCGCGATCAGGACCAGCGCCAAGGCACTGACCCCCGCCGGCCCGCTGCTGGGGTCCTTCATGATCGCCAGCGTGCGCTCGCGGCTGCCGAGACCGCCAACCCAGGCATCGGCGGTATCCGCCAGTCCATCCAGATGCAACCCACCGGTGGACCACACCCACAGGGCCAGAACCAGGGCCGCGGCAACCCCGGGCGGTCCATTCAGCACCGACGGCCCCAACACCAGGGCCGCGCCACTGATGACCAGACCCAACAATAACCCGATCCATGGATACCACGGAACCGCCTGACCCAGTTGCGCCGGTTCGATTGCCCCTGGGTCCGGCAAAGGAAAACGGGTCAGGAAGCGTCCGGCGATCCAGAGTGGGCGCAGATCAGGAACCCACTTCATCGGTCGATCACGCCATGAGCCATGACACTCGGTCGGCCGGGGGACACCGGGATACGCAGTCGCGTCACGCTCCCAGGCGGGACTTCGACCAGCATCCCCGAGCAATCATTCATCCCCAACACCTCGGCGAGAATGACCCGCACCACGCCCCCATGAGTCAAAACCAGCGTGTGGGCCGCGCCGGCGGCGGTGAGCTGGTGCCACCCCGCCAGAACACGTTGCCGGAAGTTCGCGAACGGCTCCGCCGCGGGCGGTGTATAGCCGACCGGGTCGTCCCAAAACCGCGTCAGCTCCGCGGTCGGAATCTGGTGTGCAGCCAAACCTTCCCAGTCGCCGAAGCAGCGCTCGGCCAAGGCTGGGCGGACGTCCAGCGGCAACCCCCGCTCAGCCGCCAAGGCGCGGGCGAAGTCGGCACAGCGGCGCGACGGTGAACTGACAATCTGCCCGAGGTCGGCCTCCCCACGCACCGCGGCCCGTAATTGCGCCCAACCCGCATCGCTCAACGCATCGTCATGACCGCCGCGAAAGCGCGCTCCGCCCAAGACCTCCCCGTGGCGCAACAGCACGATGAAGCGATCGGACGGGATGCTCAACTCGAGACTCCGGCCTGCGCGAAGGTCGCCATTCCGGCGTGCAGATCGCAGGCCAGGCGCAGCACCGGCACCGCCATGGCCGCCCCGCTGCCCTCCCCCAACCGCATGCCCAGATCCAACAAGGGCGTCGCATCCAGGGCGGCGAGCAAGCGCCGGTGACCAGGCTCGGCGGACCCGTGGGAGAACAACAGCCAGGCACCCAGACTCGGGTTGATCCGGCAGGCCGCCAGTGCCGCCGCGGTCGAGATATAACCGTCCACCAGCACGGCCACGCCCCCTTGGGCGGCCCCCAGGTAGCAACCGGCGAGCGCGGCGATTTCGAAACCGCCGAGCCGTTCCAGCACGACCAGCGGGTCCTGCCCGGCAACCGCGTGCCGCGCCAGGGCACGATCGACCACCTGCACCTTGCGACGGATCCCGGCGCCATCGAGCCCGGTCCCCGGACCGACCAGATCCGCGGCGGGCAACCCCAGGAGCGCGCAACCCAAGGCCGCGGCGGCGGTGGTGTTGCCGATACCCATTTCACCGCCGATCACCAGCCGGACCCCGCCCGCGACGGCGCGCCGCGCGGCATCGCGCCCGACCAGCAACGCCTGCGCCAGTTGCTCTCGCGTCATCGCCGACTCCAGCGCGATGTTCCCGGTGCCCGCACCCACACGCTCGCCGCGAACCCCGGCGATTGCCCCAGGGTCTTCACGACTGCCGCAATCAATGATCTCCAGCCCGGCCCCCAGACTGCGGGCCAGGACCGAGATGGCCGCCCCGCCGCGGGCGATGTTGCGCACCATCTCGACCGTCACCGACTGGGGAAAGGTGGAGATCCCTTCCGCCGTCACGCCATGATCGGCCGCGAACAGACAGATCTGGACCGGATCGACACGCGGGGTCACGTTGCCCTGCAGTGCCGCCAGTTGAATCGCCACGGACTCCAGACGGCCCAGGGCGCCGCGGGGTTTGGTGAGTTGATCCTGGCGCTCACGCGCGGCGGCGGCGGCGGTTGCGTCAGGGGATGGGCAAGGTTCGGTCAGCCAGGCGAAGGGGTCGGTCATGGGGGAGTGGTTAGTGGTTAGTGGTTAGTGGTTAGTGGTTACCGACTCGGCGCCGGCCCTTTCACGACCAGCGGCAGGCCGGCGACCATGAACAGGACCTGATCACAGCGGGCGGCCAGGTCCTGATGCAGACGTCCCGCCAGATCGCAGTAGCGGCGCGATAACTCGCCCAAGGGAATCACGCCCATGTTGGTCTCGTTCCCGACCAGGATCAGGCGGCCGGGTGCCGCGGCGATCACCTCGGGCAGACGCTCCAGCGCGTACTCGATCCGTGGGCCGTCCGCCTCCATCAGCAGATTGGTCACCCACAGGGTCAAACATTCCACCAGCAGACAGCGCTGCGCGACCGCCTCGACGCGGATGCGCTCCGCCAGATCGAGCGGTTCTTCGACCAGGCGCCACTGGGCCGGGCGGCGGCGACGGTGTTCCTCGATACGCCGGGCCATCTCCCCGTCGCCGGCCCGCGCGGTGGCGAGATAAGTCACCGGCAGTCCGCTGCCAAGGGCCAGATGCTCGGCCAGCCGGCTCTTGCCGGAGCGCACCCCACCCAGGATCAGGGTGAGCCGCGGCGGGGCCTCGGTCACAGCTCGATGCCCTTCTGCGCCATCACCCCCGCGTCGAAGGCATGCTTGATGGGCCGCATCTCGGTCACGGTATCGGCGATTTCGATCAACCCCGGCGGCGCGCCGCGGCCGGTCACCACGACATGCTGATGGTCGGGACGCGCGTCCAGTGCATCGATGACCCGATCCAGTGGGACCAAACCGAGCTTGAGCGCGATGTTGAGTTCATCCAAGACCACCACCTGAACGCTTGGATCAGCCAGAAAGCCGGCTGCAAGTTCCCAGGCCGCCTGAGCGGCGCGGCGATCCAGATCCGGGTCCTGGGTCTCCCAGGTGAATCCCTCGCCCATTACATGGTATTCAACCTCGGGGAAACGCCGGAAAAAAGCCTCCTCCCCGGTCGCGAAACTCCCCTTGATGAACTGCACCACCGCAACCTTCATGCCGTGACCCAGGGCGCGCGCCACCACACCGAAGGCCGAGGAACTCTTGCCTTTTCCGTTACCCGTATTGACCACCAGGACCCCGCGGTCGATGGTGGCGCCGGCCACGCGGGCGTCGACGATTTCCTTGTGACGCTGCATGCGGCGGCGATGGCGCTCGCGCGCGGTGTCCTCAGTCATCAGGAACCGACGCGGCCGGACACCTGACGCGGGTTCAGCGTCAGGTGTGCGACCGCCGCCAGACCGACATAGCCGAAGAGCGCGGCCAGGGTGCTCGGCAGGTAGCTGACCAGACTATGACCCAGGCCGACCAGGCTGGGCTCGAAGCGGCCGGATAGGAGATAGAAACCGCCGCTGGCAAAAGCCTCCGCCGCCACCCCGCCGATCAACAAGACCGCCCCGAGGAGCGGCAGCGTGGCCAGGTCGGAGCGATGACGGGTCTGGTACCAGCGCCCCAGTGCCCACAGGCTGCCGTAAGCCGGAACCAGCATCCCATAGGCCGGGCTGAGGCAATAGCCGCTGACCCCGCCCCACCCGATGGCCGTCAGATCGATGGCGGTGGCCAACGCGAACAGCGAAAGCGGCACCCACCGGGCGCGCAGGTAGAACCCGGCCAGGAAAAAAACGGCGAGCGAGGCATCCGGCAGATGGTGCCCCAGCGGGGCGAACTGCTGACCGCGCGTGGCGGCCATCAGCCCGGCGAGGGCCAGCAGGATCAGGAGGCGGGAACGGGACTGCGTGGTGTCGGTCATTCAGGGCGGACTCCGTAAGGATACGCGGGCGGGAGAATTTCCGGGGTCTCACCCGGATCACCCCCCATTGTAGGGCGTCGCGCGCAAAGTCACTAGCCGGTTCCCGTCCACCCCAAGCGATCCGTGTGGGCGCCGATCCGCATCCCGGCGAGCACGCTCGCGTCACGGGGCTTTCAGCCACGGAACCACACGGAAGGCACCGGATAGGCGCTGAGCATTGATGTCGCCAAGGGACCGCAGCCAGGCGCGTCTTCCAGGCGGCACCGCGCCTGTCTGCAACTCGAACACACCCAAGTCAATGCGGCCATTGCGCACGCGGTCGAAACCCGCGCCGCGCTGATCCCAGGCGCGCCGGTTGAACGCAGGATCACCGCGGTCAAGCGCGGGGCTGCCGGGCAGGCCTTGATCAAGATTCCGGCCACTTGGGCTCGCCGGGTGCGTAGTCAGGCCATCCTGGCCTGACACCGTCAGGGCTGGAAGCCCTGACTACGCACGCCGCTGGCCGGGATTACGATCAAGGCCATCTCCGGCCTTGATCATCGTTTCGGCCGTAGGGTGGACAAGCGATAGCGCAGTCCACCGAATCCCGCGCCGTCGCTGGTGGACTGCGCTGCGCTTGTCCACCCTACGATGCCGCGTGGCCGGTACCATAATCAAGGCCGATGGCGGCGATGCGTTGGCACCCGCGGCCATGCACGAATTTTTTCGTTTCGTGTTCTCTTGTCCGCGGCGCTGATTCCGGCAAGCGCGCAATCCAGTGCCGACACTCGACTGCCGCTGCCAACTACAGGCCAGCGCCACCGGCAACGCCGCAACATGACCAACCTCCCTTAACCAACCTGGGGGCTGCGATTTTTGTCAATGCCGACGACGCGGGGAATTTGTAAACTGCCTGTCAATCCATCTCTGTCCTGCCCGCCATGGCATCCGCGACCGGCAACCGGGAGCGCCGATCTTGATCGGTTGCAGCAGACGTACACTAACTGGAGTCCTCTATGTCGAACCAAATGCTTCGCGCCGCTGCACCACGTCCCGCACCCTCGCGGCGGTCGTCCCTCTGGCCCTGGATACCGGTCCTCTCGACCGCCGCGGCACTGAGCGTCTTGCTGGTGCTCACCTCATCCCTGCCGCTGCACTGAGGCGCGCCCGGAGATCCTATGACAACGCCAACACAACTCGATTCCCGACTGGAAAACTTCCCCATCTCGTTCTTCGCGATGGTGATGGGGATGTCCGGTCTGACCATCGGCTGGGAAAAGGCCCAGCACATCCTGGGGGTGGACCTGGGGATCACGCCCTGGCTGGTCGGTGTCACCAGCCTGCTGTTCCTGACCCTGGTCATGCTCTACGGAACCAAGCTCGTGCTGTACCGCCAGGCCGTGCTGAGCGAACTGCGCCACCCGGTCAAGCTCAACTTTTTCCCGACCATCTCCATCAGCCTGCTGCTGCTCTCGATTGCCTTCCTACCGCTGGCACCGGAACTGACACGCTGGCTATGGCTGGCCGGGGCCACGCTTCACCTCGCCTTCATGCTCTACGTGGTGAACGTCTGGATGCACCATGACCACTTTAAAGTGCAGCACATGAACCCCGCCTGGTTCATCCCGGCGGTCGGCAACGTGCTGGTGCCGGTGGCCGGGGTGCCGCTGGGATACATCGACGTCTCCTGGTTCTTCTTCAGCATCGGCATGCTGTTCTGGGTGATGCTGATGACGATCATTCTGTATCGGGTGCTGTTCCATGACCCCATCGATGAACGTCTCATGCCGACCCTGTTTATCCTGATCGCTCCACCCGCCGTCGGCTTCATCGCCTACAGCCGGCTGGTTCCCGAACTGGACGCCTTCGGGCGGATTCTTTATTACGCCGGTCTGTTTCTCACTCTGCTGCTCTTCACTCAGGCCGCCCGCTTCCTGAAGCTGCGCTTTTTCCTCTCCTGGTGGGCCTATTCCTTCCCCCTGGCGGCGATCAGCATCGCGAGTCTGGTGATGTTCGAGCGCTCGGGCAATGATCTTTACCGCTATCTGGGGCTCGGTCTGCTGACCCTGCTGACCGGCATCATCCTGATCCTGCTCACCCGCACCGCCAATGCGGTGCGGCAGGGCGGGATCTGCGTGCCCGGTCACTAGGGAAGGATTCCTTAGGGAACGCCTTTGGCATCGTGTTCATTGTATAAGGCCCTTCTGACCCCTTACCCAGACCGGAGAACCCATGTCCGACCCCACACCCGCCGAGCGCCCATGGCTCCCCTTGGCACCCATCGCCCTGGTTCTGCTGTTTGGCGCCGGGCTGCTGCTTGCGTACCTCGTCGACCCCGCGCCGATCGAGCGGCACCCGACACCAAAGACAACGGATGCCCGGACCGACGCCGCGCTCCCGCCCTGCCAGCCGACCACCGGAGACGCCGAGTTAAAGGCCCTCAGGCAACGGGTACTGGACCTCGAGCAGACCATTGCGGATCTCGGAACCAGCCACGCGGCCGCCTTGGCAGCCGCCCGCGACGAGACTGCGGCGGCATTGGCCACGGCCGAGGCATCGGTCAACCGCTGTCGGGAGGAGGCGGGGCAACTGCGTCAGGGCACTGCTGAGCTCGGGGCTCGGGTGACCGACCGCGGCTTGCAAGTCACCCTCGCCGAAACCGATCTGCGCTTCAAACCGGGTCAAGGGACCCTGCCGTCCCCGGTGCCGGATGGTTTGAAACGCATGGCCGCGTTCCTTGAGCAGAATCCGCGGATTCAGGTTCAGGTCGAAGGCCACACCGACAGCAAAGGCGACGCCAAGGCCAACCTGAGCCTCTCGACCCAGCGGGCCGAATCGGTCAAGGCCGCGCTGGCTGCATTAGGTATCGCCGCGGAACGGATCACAGCCACGGGCAAGGGCGAGGCACAACCCATTGCCGAAAACCAATCCGCGGACGGGCGCACCCGCAACCGGCGGGTCGAGGTGCTGCTCATCGAGCCCTGATCGTCACTCCCGCGCGACCAGGTCCCGATAGGCATGCCAGGTGCCATGGCCGAGCAGGGGCACGACCACAAAGAGCCCCACATAGAAGGTCATGAGCCCGGCACCCCCGATCAGTACCAGGAGCGCGGCCCACAGCAGCATGGGCGCCCAGTTGAGACTGACCGCCCGCACACTGGTGCGCATGGCGGTGAAGCCGTCCACTTGACGATCGATCAACATCGGGATCGTGATCGCACTGATGCAAAAGGCACAGACGGCGAAAAAGGCACCGACCAAGGTGATCACGACCAACAATGCCGTGTACTGACCCGACAGCACGACCACCGGAATGAAGTTCTTCCAGGTGGGAAAAGGATCATGGAACAACATGATGAAAAGAAACACCGACGCCAGTATCCAAAGCTGCATCGTGATGAACAGAAAACCGGTCGCGACCCCCAACTGACCCTGGTTGCGGCGCACCGCTTCCAGCGCCTGACAGTGCCGCGGCGACTCGCCCCGCTCCAGATGGGCGCTCATCTGATAGAGACCGATCGCCAGGAGCGGCGCCATCAAAAAAAACCCGGCCGTGAGAAAGGGCACCAGAAAGGTCAGATGACCAAGCACGGTGAGCAGAACGATCAGCGCGCTGATCACCACAATCCCCGCACCGTAACGCAGGCTGTAGAAGGGCGCCGACTTGATATCCTGCCAACCTTTGGCAAGCCAACGCCAGGGATGGCCCAGGGTTACCCGATTCACGCGCGGGTCGCTCGCGCCGGAAACCGGCGGCATGATCGTCTCGTTCATTGCGGATCGTCCTCTTTATTTTGATGAATCAGTAAGCCCATGGGGCTGACCCAGTATAGACCCGCCTGAGCCCGGCGCAGCGGATCCGATCCTGTCGCCTGCTGAAACCCTAGCGGTCACCACGGCACCGACAGGCGCTCCACAACATCGTGTCGCGCCAGGACCCGCGAACACAGATCCCACCGATCCCGGTCCGGGTCGATTGTCGCCTGGTAGCGCAGTTCAAAGACATCGCGGGCCTGCCGGCGCAAGTGGATGTACTCGTCCATCATCGCCTCCAGCTTCTCGACACTGTCGATCCAGTCGTCTTCGATCGTGTCAGGGAGTCCGCCGAAAATGTCGAACGTATCCTTCATCCGGCGGGACAGGACCCGGTAGACCTGTTCGTCCTGGGTCTCGGCATAGACCAAATTCAGCATGTCGATGTTGCGCCGGACCTGGCCGAAGCGCTTGATCCGACCAAGGCGCTGTTCGAGCCGGGAGGGGTTCCAGGGCAGATCCACGTTGATCAGGGTTCCGAGGGTCTGGAGATTCAGCCCCTCGCAGGCGGCGTCGGTGGCCAACACCAGGCGCACGGTGCGGTCCTTCACCGCGGCCTTGATCTCTTCGCGCTCAACGGATGCAAATGCCTGGCCGTGCAACAGGCCGCTCTTGCCGGTGCCGGCGTAAACCGCGATGGGCTCTCCTGGCAGCAGACGGGCGAGTTGCCTGGCCATCGCCAGCGCGGTATCGTAATACTGGCTGAAGACGATGCAGCCATGCTCCAGCCAGGTCTTCCCCGCCGTGCGCTCGACGGTCAGGAAGTGCATGACCGCATTCAGCTTGGGGTCCCGTGCCTCCGGGCGCGACAACTCGCGCACGATGGTCAGTAAATAGTCTGCTTCCTCGGCGGTCAGAGCGCTCAATGGCTCCTCCAGCGCGCCCGCTTCCTCGTCATCCTCCAACAACTCGCGGCGCAGCAGCCGCTCGGCCGTCGCCCGTCCGGAAGCGAAGCTCGAACAAATGCGTTGCAGGATCAGGGTGCGCATCAACCCGCCCGCCCCGGAGCGCTTGTTCAGTGCCGTGGTGAACGCCAGGGCGGCTTCATAGGCAAGGTCGAATGGGTGGTTGGTCCGCAAGCCTAACCCGGCAAAGCCGATGTCCGGGTAGGCGCTTGCCGGGGCGTCCGGATCAGGATGGATCGTTACCCCAATGCGCTCCAGCAAACCGGCCTCTTCCAGCGTTTGGCGCCGACGCAGCACGGTATGGCGCACCAGCGGGTTGTGGGTTTTCAGGAAGCCAGGCGCCACGGCTTCGCCCAGCGCCTGTTGCTCCAGAAAGCCCAGGGACCCGAAACCGCGGTCGGTAAAAAAGGTTTGATCAGCAACACCCAACTGGAGCCGCAGCGAAGCGAACAGAACCGCCTCGCCCGCCGGCGGTAATGGGTTACGCAACCACTCCCAGGCGTCGCGCTCATCCAACGGGGCCTCCGCGCCTTTCACGACAGGTAACGCCTTCTCCCAACTGGACCAGCGGGCGAAAGACGCCCGACCCAGCACGAAGTTCGCCCCGGCGTTGAGGATGCCGAGCAGGTCCCATAACTCGCGCACCTGCGTCTGGATCGGGGTGGCCGTACCGAGCAGGACATGCCTGGTCCGTTCGGCGATCCGCATCATGAAGTCGAGCAGGTTGTTCGGCGTCTGCTGCGCTTGACCCAGGCCGCCGCGGCAGCGGGCCTTGTGGGCCTCGTCCAACACCACCGTGCCGTACTTGCGCTCCAGTAGGTACCGACGCTCGTCAGAGGCTTGAAAGATCAGCCCGGTGGAGACGACGGCAATGCGAAACGGACAGCGGGCAATGTCCTCCGCCCCGCGCGTCTTGATGACATGGCCCTTGGGATCGATCCAGACCTTCCTGGTCGAGGACCAGACCGCGCTCGGGATGCCGAGCCGATCCGCCAGCTCCACCTGCCATTGCAGGGTCAGGGTCGAGGGGCATAGGATCAGCACCGGCCCGTCGTCCAGCAGGGTGGCGACCATGGCGCTCGCCGCCAGCGACAGGGTCTTGCCGACCCCGACCTCATCGGCCAGCAGCAACCGGACCTTGCCGTAGGTCTCACGGTGCTCCAGAAACAGGGTGACAAAGGAGCGCTGCCAGGGCTGGAGTTGCTCGCCATGGCGGTAGATCGGGCTCTCCGCCAAGGCGGCGGCCGGCAGGTCCCGCGGCGTCGTGTCCTCGAAGCGGACCTCGACACGCTTGGCGACCCGCTCGATCTCCTCAACGATGGCCTCGGGCAACGGATAGGCGTTCGCCCACAGGGCATCGAACTCCTCCTCGACCCAGGCAACCCCCTCCGCGGAGGTATCCTCCCACAGAATCTCGTAGTTCCCGGCAAAGGCGCGCTTGGTCTCGTTGATCGACCCCAGAAAGCAAATCTTGGCGCCGTCCGCAGCCTCAATGACCCCGGCCTTGCCGTGCAGAAAGACCCGCTCCTTGGGCACCACCCGAATCTCGACCCGCCCGCTGGTCAGCAGATCATGCAGATAGCGGTAGCGATCCGCATGCAGCAGCGCCTCCACCTCGGGGGTCGCCTGATTCCAGCGCTCCTTGAGCGCCGTCTCGCGCACCTGCCGGGAGACTGCGACATCCGCGGCATCGAGTTCGCTGTTACAGACGATCTGGACCTTGGTGATCCCTGCGATTTCTTCTCCGACCAACTCGAAGATGGAACTGCGGAAATAGCCGGCGATGCGCTTGTAGGACTTGGCGGCCCGCAGTCGGTCGCGCAGAAAGGCGTGGTCCAGCGGTTCGCGGCGGGAGGAGAAGCGTTGAATGCTCATAGTTCACGCACGATCGGTAGGCTGGGTAGAGCGCAGCGAAACCCAGCATCCATCGCTTGAGTTAAGCGCAAACGATGGGTTTCGCTACGCTCTACCCATCCTACGGGAATACCTGCAGCGTTTCAGCGCTCGGGAACCAGGACCGCCTGTTCGGCCTTGATCGTAATCCCGACCAGCGGCGTGCGTAGTCAGGGCTTCCAGCCCTGACGGTGTCAGGCCAGGATGGCCTGACTACGCACCCGGCGAGCCCGAGTGGCCGGAATCTTGATCGAGGCCGCCTGTTCATGCCTCGCTGCTGTCGCCAGGAAAAAAATCCGGGGACAGTGACTGCTCAAGGGTATATGGACATTGGCTCGGGAACGTCCGCCGATCGATTCCGGTCTCATCCTCTGCCTTGAGCTTCGCTTTTTCATAAGCCGTCTGAATTTTTTCCGCCACCAGCGGCTGCAAACTGGGGCTGTCTTCCAGCAGATCAGCGATATCCATGCGTCGCGTCAGTATCGTATTGCGCCAACTGCGCGTCCGCTTGGGCGCCTGGTACTGCCACTTGAGTAGGTGCATCAGCAATACGGCGAGGCGATTCAACAGTTCACGCTTCTCGCTCTTCGCCATCGCCTCCAACTCCTCGGCAATATGCTCGACATCGACTTTGTCGAATTGATGATTGCGCATCAATTGCGCATTCGCGTTCAACCAGCCGAAAAAATCATGGTCGTAACTCTGCGCAACAGTCATGCTTCGACACTCCTAAAGACTCTTCAATTCGCTCATCCGATCCGTTGGTTGAGCACCAGTTCCCGCAGCACCCGCGCCGCGCTCGCCTCGTCCGGTCGCAGGGTCTTGAGCTGTTCGGCGAGATATCCGGCCAATTCGCCGGCCAGGTCGCGCCGGGTGGAATCGCCGTACCAATCGGGAATGTTCAGGGTCAGGTGACCCATGACCTCATCGCCGTCGAGATTGCGTGTCAACTCCATGATGGCGTAAAGGACGGCACGCAGCACCGACTCGTGCAGTTCGGAACCCTCGCCCATCTCGGCCCGGCCGAGTTCGACGGCCCCCTTGAGCCGCGCGTCGTTGGCCTTGCGGCTGGCCATCAGGGCATGAAAGTCGCGCACCTTGAACGCCTTGGCGAAGTTCTGGTAGTTGTCCAGGGCATGGGCTCCGCGGGCCTCCAGGTCCAGCATCTTGAGATAGAAGCGCTCGGCGCCGGTCAGCCGCCCCCAGGTGGCGCGCGGAAGGCCCTGCGGGACCAGGCACTGGTTGGCGGTATCCACGGCGAAGGCGATCAGGCCATCGACGAAGGTGGTCTCACCCTTGACCCGCGGGCGGATCGCCTCGGCGGCCATGTCCTTGCCGTCGATGACCGCGTAACGGGTCAAGACCCGCAGGGCCGCGGCATAACCGGCCATCTGGATGTCCGCATCCTCGAAGACATTCTCGTCGCGATATAGACCCTTGGCCTGTTGATTGAGACCGGTGAGCGCCTCGACCTGGGCATCCACCTCCTCCTTGAGATCCCAGGCCAGGTCGTCGCGCGTGGTCTTGTGCTGGCCGGCCCGCTTACGCAGCACCAGGAGCACAGTGCCCTTGACGTGACTGCCCTCGCGCAAGGCGCTGTCGGTTTCGGTCGCGACATACCAGGCGGCGGTTACACGCAGGCCCGAGGCCCAGACGATATTGGCCATGTCCGCCCAGATGGTGCCGGATTGGTGGGTGAACATGACGACCTGGATGCCGTTGTCCGGCATACACTCGGCCATGCGTTTGTAGGCCGCTACCATTTGCCTGCGAAACTCCTCGCCCTCGCCCTGAATGGCCATCGAGCGGCGGCTGTCCCAGGTCCAGTTAGCGAATTCCGGGGGCCGCTTCTTGCGCAGCCAAGCGATGAAGAAATCTAAAATTTCCTCGTACTTTACCGCATCGCCATAGGGAGGATCAGTGACAAATATGTCAGCGAAACAGGATAACGAAGTCGCCGGGGAGCAAGAGATCTGTTTCGTTTTAAAGGTGGGAACATGCTTATAGCTCGTTATGAAAGAATCACCAAGGGCACCCATTCCCCGAACGCCAAAGTTATAGAGGGTATTGAGCGCCTGGTTGTCGAAGGCTCCCTGGGTAGCCCCGCCACCTCCAACATTCGAATCCCAGCGACTTAATCGTGAATTCTTGTTCAGCATGCGCGTTAGTGTGAACTTCCCAAAAGCCGTACTAATACTATTAGCAATTGACGCAATCAGTAGCTGCCTTGGATTAAACACATGCTGCCAATGCGTCCAACCTCGGGCTTTTATCAAATCAAGACCCTGATATCGCGGCGCTCCGCCCACCTCGATGCGCATATCCGGCACCGAACCCTTCGCCTGCCACTCGACGATGTGCTCTGCGACGTAGGAAACCACGGCAGCCTCTCGTGCAAGATCTTCAGGAGTGACGCTCCGAAATTCATAGTCGAAGTTCTTGCCCTTCTTTTTTGGCCGCATCCATTCGATACAATAGAGACGCTCCTGAAGCAAGTCGTCGGGACGAGGGATAAAATCCTGGCTATCCCATGGCCGCAATCGGTTGCCTGCGGATCCGTCCGGCTTGGAATAGTCGCCGCGTAGGGTCGAAATCTTGGTCTTGTAGGTCACGCCTGCGACCTGATGGATCAGATAGGCTTCATCATACTTGCTGTCCCTGTCGATGGTGCCGGACTCGGCGGCCTTCAACTCGGCTTCGGTGGCACCGCTGCGGATTTCGATGTTGTAGCGCTTATTGACTGGGTCGGGTACCAGCTCGGCGACCACCCGGTAACCCTTGCTGATGACCCGACTGGGCAGCAATGGCACGGACCAGCCGGTCTGGGGACAGGTGGTTTCGACGCAGTACAGAAAGACTTTGGCGCGCCAGCCGTTGCCGTCGGTCTCCACTCCAAGCGCATCGATCTGCTCCTGAACCCGCTGCACCAAGGCTTGCTGATCGCGGGCGAGTTGCTCCCGGCTTTCGCCGGAACCGCCAACGATGTTCAGCGCCCCCCAGGTGAGCATGCAGGCGATGGGGTTCAGGTCAGAGGCATAGACATCACAACCGAGCCGTGCCGCCTCAAAAGGGATCTGGCCTGAACCGCAGAACGTGTCTGCAACCCGCGGGCGATGACCGAAGCGCAGAATGCCCAGTTGCTCGACCAGTTCCGGGAAGGAGCCGGCATGGGTTCCGAGGTGGGCGTTGACGGCATCCCAGATGTGGTCGTGGACGGTCTCCATGACCTCCTCGGGCCGCCGCGCCTGATCGACCCGCTCCCGATAGGTCAGATCAGGCAACAGTTGGACCTCCAACCGGCGGCGTTCTAGTTCGGTCAGATCCGGTCGCCAGGCGACCTTGACCCCCTTGTAAGCCGGGTCCGACCAATCAACCGGTGACGCATTCGGAAGGCCGCCCGGGGGATCGACCGTGAAATAGGCATAGATCCAATCGATGGCGAGTTCGGCGAGGATCTCCTTCGGCTTGGGGCGGCGCTTCCAACGCACGACGAACGACTCGTCGTCCATGGCCATCAGCTTCTCGAAGATCTCCAGGTCTCGGGCCGGGTCTTTGGTGGCCGGCAGCAGACAACCCAGGATGCACGCCTTATTCAGGATCAGCGGTTTGCGACCCTTCCAGTAGCTCCCCAGGGCGGTCAAGGTCTTGCCATGAACCGCCATCTGCTCCTTGTACGCTTCGGCAGAAAGCTTTTGCACCGGCAACAGATGCTCGATCAGTGCGGGGGCGTCCTTCAAGGCGAAGGGAACGATCTCAGCAGTAGTCTTCGTCATTGTTCTTCAGGGTGTCCTTGCACAGGCGATAAACCCGCTTCGATTTCCTTCACACTGGGGACCGCGCCCTGGAGCGTCTTGGGGAGCGTCTCGACCAGTCGGGTCACGAAGTCAGCCACACCAATCGGTTTGTTGAGGTCGCGCAGGGCGTATTCGGCCAGGATCCGGTTTTTGGTGCGGCAGAGGATCAGACCAATCGAGGGCGCGTCCGCAGACTGGCGATAGCGGTCGTCGACCGCAGAAAGGTAGAAATTCATCTTCCCGGCCGCTTCCGGGGTGAAGTCACGCGCTTTGAGGTCGATGACGACGAAGCAGCGCAGGGTCAGGTGGTAGAAGAGCAGGTCCAGGTAGAAGTCCTGGTCGCCGACCTGCAGGTGGACCTGGCGACCGACGAGGGCAAAGCCCGCCCCCAACTCCAACAGGAAGCGCTCGACATGGGCCAACAACCCGGTCTCGACGGCGCGCTCGTTGGCATCGTCGCGTAGGTTGAGGAAGTCGAAGAGGTAAGGGTCCTTGGTGATCTGCTGGGCAAGATCGGACTGCGGGGGCGGCAGGGTCGCCGGGAAGTTGCTCACTGCCCGACCTTGCCGGGAGCGCAGTGCCGAGCCGATTTGCAAGGCCAGGACGTTGCGCGACCAGCCGTGCTCGATGGCCTTGGCGGCGTACCAGAGGCGGTCGGCCGGGTTGTCCACCTTGTCCAACAACATGCAGTGGTGGGTCCAGGGAATTTGTGCAGCAGGCTGCTGCACAAATGCCGGATCCGGCCAGGCTTCGGCAAAGGCGCGCATGTACTTCAGATTGCGCGGGGAGAAGCCTTGCTGTCCGGGGAAGGCAGCCTGTAGGTCGCTTGACAATCGGTCGATGACCTTGGCGCCCCAGCCCTCAGCCTGCTGGCGATCCAGGACCAGGCGCCCGATGTCCCAGTGCAGGGCGAGCAACTCCCGGTTGGCGGCCAGACCGGCGCGGATCTGGGCGGTGCGGACCCGCTCCTTGACCGCGCCTAGCAGTGCGCCGTATCCGTCTGGTAAGGGGAGTCGTTCCTTCATTGGTTCATCCGCGATCGTCACGCGCACGACCATGGGCGAAGAGCGGCAGATCAAACAGGTCCGCCTCGATCGGCCGCGGACGCCGCCGGCCCGCCGCCGGCTTCTCTCCATCCGACAGGGCATGAAAGAGCGCCCGACGCCAGCCGCGTTGGGAGTCCTCGGGCAGGCCGGCCTCGGCTACGGTCATGGCGAACAGCCACCAACGCTCCTCCGGCCGCAGCGCGGCCCACTTGCTGCCGATCACCGGGAGCTGCTCGCTGGTCGCCGTCTCGGCGGCCCAGGCCAGCACACAGAGCTCCCTCCCAAGCAGGCGATCGACCAGATTGCGGCCGGTGTGCCATCGTCCGGTCTGGACGCGGGCGACCTTGAGCCGATCGTTGAACTCACGCCGCGCCGTGTCGGCAATCGCGGACCAGACGGGCCGGGACAACAGGGCGCGCTCCTCCGCCTTGGGGGTCCCGCCCTGCTCGCCCCGGTAGCCGTAGTCCTCGACGATCAGGACCGGCTGGCCGCGACCGGCCGGGATCTCGACCCGGAACAGGTGGGCACCGAAGTCCGTCGGCGCACCGAAGTCGACCGTCGCGATAAGAGAACTCTGTTTCACGCAAAGACGCAAAGACGCAAAGAAGAGAAGAAGGGATAGATCTTCATAAGGGTTAACAACACCTCTCTACTTCCCCTTTGCGTCTTTGCGTGAAACCTCTTCTTCATTGTTCAAGATCTCCAGCCTTGAGTTCGATTCCGAGCTTCGCGGCAAAGTCCTTGAGGTCGTGGCCGGACAGGAAATGGGCCTTCCGGAAGGTCATGGTGACCGGGGTGTCGGGTGTGAACTTCTCCATGACCTTGGTCAACAAGGCCTCGATGAACGGACCTTCGACCGGGACCTCGCCCACACTGACGGCGATCATCTGGCTGCCCTGCCCGACGGTGAGGCTGATGCCCTCGAAGGTAACTGAACGCTCCGCGGCCTGTTTGAGCCCCTCGAAGGTCCTGGCGCGAGAGTCGAGCTTACGGCCAGTGCGCGAGACGATGTGTCCCGGTTTCACCGGGTCGATGTGGATATCCTTCTCGCCGATGGCGGCGAAACGAAACTCGGCCTTGGCCTCGAGGCCGTCGGCCTCGGCGAAGGCGCGAACCAGGGTCTCGCCGCCGCCCAGCGGGATCGGCTGCTGATACTCGGTGCCGTCACGCGGCTCTCTGCCGTCCAGGGTATAGCGAATGCTGCCGCGGGGGACAACGAACAACTCGACGCTACGCTGCTCACCGTCGTCGGTGAGGCGATTGCGCAGGACGAGCTTGTTGGTCCAGGTCACGGGATCGCCGATCTCATACTGACCGGACGGGTCGGCGACCTTGAAGCTGACGCGCAGCGCCGTGGTGGTCAGGGTCTGGTCCTGGAGCGCGGGACAGCGATCAGTGACGGGGTTGTCCTCACTGAAGTGTACGCGTGGCGCCGGGCCGGCATTCTGGGGCTCGATGCGCAGGCGCACTCGGCCCTCGTCGTCGGGTCCAGACTCGACCGTGACCTGCGCGGAAGTGCGCTTCTTCTTGGGTTTCCTGGTGACGTAGCCGTTCTTGAGGTCTTCCCATAGCCCACGGTTGCAGGCCAGGGCTAAGAGACTGTCCAGGCCCTTGGGCGGCAGCCAGGGCATACCCGGCTGCTCTGCATAGCGGTCGACCACATCGGACCAGCGGGCCTCGTCCTGATTCTCCGGCCAGAGCAGGTCCTGGGCCTTGTCGCGGATGGCATCGAATTCCTGCTCCACATCCAGGTAGAGCTTGAGCGGGTTGGCCGTCAGGGTCTTTTCGATCTGCTCCTCGCCGTTGAACGGCTTGGTGGAGTCGCGGGTCATGTCCAGCGGCTTGGAGGCGAGTTGGGCCGGCCGGCCGGCACGCTGGATCGGAAACAGCACCTTGTCGAACAGACCCAGGACGGTGGCGTTGAAGTCCTGCTCGTAGATCTGTTGGAAGCGTTCGAGGTCATCGCGCTGGGGATGACCCTTGGGGATGCGCCTATCCGCCTGCTGGGCGGCGTAGAACTGCCGGGCCGCCTTCTCCACGCTGCCCATGGCGGTCTTGTCGCCGGTCAAGACGCAGAGGTGGTTCTTCTGGCTCAGACCCTCAAAGAGACGCTGCACTTCCTCGGGCGGGATCTTGGAGTCGGGGCTCACCACCAGCAGCATGCGACCGCGACGCACCTTCTCGCTCACCTCGGCGAGCTTGGGCAGGGGCAGCACCTCGTCGTAGCAGGTCTTACGGGTGGGTTTGAACATGTCCCGCAGGCGATGTCGGATCAGGTCGTCGACCTGATTGTCCGGGGCATCGTGGGCCAGGCTTTGCAGGAGCTTGATCAGATTCTCCTGGCGATCGAAATACCAGCGGCCCTCGGTGGTGTGGTGCAGGTACCAGGCGAGCTGCTCGAACGCCTCAAAAGCGGCCAGGAAGTCCGAGGGCTCGCGCAGGGGTGAAACCAGACACTCGACCAGTTCCTCCCGGGTCAGACCTTTGACGGCGTTGACAGCGGTGGAGAGGCTCGCGGTCAGCAGCAGCGCGCCGATCTGGGTGGCGGCTTCCTTACCTGTTTGCAGGTCAATGATCTGAGCGTGGGCCGACTGCTGGGAGTCCCACAGGTCTTTGGCGATGACATCGCGCAGGCCGGAGATTTCGGTCAGCTTCTCACGGACTTCAGGGATCCCCAAATCGAAGTGCTGGGGACCGATCAGGAAGCAATCGTTCACCGGGCGGTCCCACACGGAGCGCAGCAGTCGGGACACGAGCTCGATCAAACCGCGCGTCTGGCGAAACTGCTCGTTCTCCTTGAACAGGGCGATGATGTTCTTGAGCCGGGGATGGAAGGGATAGGTGGCGGCGATCTCGTCGGCGAGGGCCTCGGCGCCGCGGCTGGCGGTCTTGGACTTGGATGCCTCCGCGAGCTTGCGCCCGAAGGCATCGGCGATGTCGTCGATCTGCGTCTGGTCCGGTAACTGGGCGAAGAGCCGCTTGCGCAGGATGTCGTAGATCTCGTTGGCAGAGAGGTCGACCGGCGTGATGCTGCGTTCCTGCCGGCCCAACTCGGAGCGTGCATCCGCCAAGGCTTCGTTGATCAGGCGGCTGCCGGTTGCGTAGGCCGCCGACAGATCCGAGACTACGACACAGACATTGCGCTTCTTCCCGGCGGCCGTCAGCAGGTTGGCGAAGGCGCGGGTGACGATGCCCGCGACGGTCCCATTGCCGACCTTCTGCGTGTCCAGATAGTGGAAGTAGGGGGGCAGCTCGTCGAGCAGGATCAGGATGGGGCGGTCGCCCTCGAACAGCCGCAGCCAGTCATCCTCGGACGGTGCCTTGGGGCCGCCGGTCCAGAAGGCGCGGAACTGATCGCCCTTGCCAAGCTGATTGGCGATCTCGCCCCAGAAGAAGTGGTCGGGATTGTTGCGGCCGTTGAAGGCGGCGATGTCGGCGGTTGCAAAGGCATCCGCGTGGGCCAGGCCAGCGCAGTGGGTCTTGCGCAGCGCCGGATTGTTGGCGAGCAAACCGAAGCCAACGAGGAGGTGCGTCTTGCCGCCGCCCATGGCCTGCTTCAGGTGAAAGATCGCCTGGGCCGAGTTGCCGGCGAGCCGGGCCATGCCCTCCGCGATCAGGTCCTGCATGCCCTGGGTGATATGGGTCCTGGAGAAGAAGGCCGTCCCATCGCCCTCGGCATGGATCAACTCATCGAGTTGCTCGACCTGATCGCTGAGTTTGATCGAGAGGGCCTTTGGTTGAAGCCGGCAGGCATCGCGAACTGTTTTCATTGGATGAATGTCGCTTGACGAAACGCTAGAGCAGCTTGACCAGCGTGGCGACGATCGCTGCCTGTGCCAACAGCAGACCGGCCATCCATTTCACCAGATCGGCCTTCACGGCCTCAAGGTCGGACTTGGTCGCGAGTTCGCGAATGGCGATGGTCTCTCCGAGCGCCGCCGCCAGCGCCTCGACCTCTGCCTTGGCCTGCTCATCGGAGACACCCCCGGCCTTCAGCCGCTCAACGAACTTCAGCGTATCGAAAGTTATGGTGGTCATCGCGAATCCTCTGGTACGCAAACCCTGGGGCCGGGCGATCACCCCCGGCTAATCCCGAATCTCCAACTTAGCCCTCGCAGGATCAGGGGTCAACCGGCAACCGGGAGGCGCAGTCCGCGCTCAGCCCTACACATCAATTGATTCCGGCGTCTGTTCCGCGCCGGCTAGGCTTGGCTCACGCCAGGCCTCGATCAAGATTCCGGCCACTTGGGCTCGCCAGGTGCGTAGTCAGGCCATCCTGGCCTGACACCGTCAGGGCTGGAAGCCCTGACGACGCACGCCGCTGGCCGGGATTACGATCAAGGCCGGCTCACGTGGCCGGCATCCACCGCCTGAGGCGACCGACCGGACTCGGGTCCCGCGCCATCCGCCCCCTGCCGCCGCGGCATCAGCCGCTTGAGCAAGCACAGCAGATCGTCCACATAGGTAAAGACCACCGGAATGACCAGCAGGCTCAGAAAGGTGGAGGTGATGAGCCCGCCGATGACGGCAATCGCCATGGGCGAGCGGAAGCTCGGCTCGGCACCCAGGCCCAGGGCGACCGGAAGCATACCGGCCCCCATGGCAATGGTGGTCATGACAATGGGCCGGGCGCGCTTGTGGCAGGCATCGAGGATGGCGCCGCGCCGGTCCAGGCCATACCGGCGGCGGGCAGTGATCGCGTACTCCACCAGGAGGATCGAGTTCTTGGTGACGATCCCCATCAGCATCAGGATGCCGATGACGGAGGGCATGGAGAAGCTGTTATGCGTCAGCAACAGCGCAATGAAGGCCCCGCCGAATGAGAGCGGCAGCGCGACCAGGATGGTGACCGGCTGCATGAAGTCATGGAACAGCAGCACCAGCACGGCATAGATGCAGAGCACGCCGATCAGCATGGCGGTCCCAAAGGAGGTGAACAATTCGGCCATCCGCTCGGCATCGCCCTGCTCGATCCGCATCACGGCGGGCGGCAGGTTATTGAGTGACGGCAGGGCATTGGCCTCGTCGAGCACGGCGCCGATCAGTCGCGCGCCCAATTCAACGTCGATATTGACGTTGCGCATCCGATCCACCCGGTTGATCTGGGCCGGACCGCTGCCCAGTCGTAGCTCGGCCACCGCCGACAGTGGCACCGACCCGGCCTTGGCCGGGACCCGCAACTGGGCGATGGCATCGAGATCCTGGCGCAACCCCGGATCGAGACGCACGCGGATGGGAATCTGGCGTTGCGGGAGATTGAGCTTGGGCAGATTGACCTTGAAGTCGCCGGAGGTGGCGACCCGCACCGCGTTGGCCAGGGCCGCGGTGGTCACTCCGAGGTCGGCGGCGCGGGCGAAGTCCGGACGGATTTGGATCTCCGGACGCTGGAGACTTGCCCCCGAGACGATGTTGCCGACCCCCTCCAGGGTGCGCAGATCGCGTTCCACCGCCTGGGCGGCAGCCGCCAGGGCCAGTGGATCGTCGCTCGCCAGCCCAACCTGGAGTTTGCCGCCGGGTTCGCTGCCGCCGATGGAGATGCGCACCCCGGGCAGGGCCTGCAAACGCTCGCGGACTTCCTGCTCCACCTGGGTCTGGTTGCGGTCGCGGTCGCGGCGATAGACCAGTTTCAGGTTCAGGGTGGCCAGGCGGACGTCTTTGGCGCCGCCCTCCGCCATCGGACCCTGGCCCGCGACGCTGCCCACCGCGGTGAAGCTGCCGGTGATGTCCGTCATGGGTGCCAGCAAGGCACGCGCCCGCTCGGCCGCGAGCCGCGTGTCCGCCAGGGCGCTGCCGGGGGGGAGTTCCAGTTTGACGATGGTCAGACCGCGATCCGCGGCGGGCACGAACCCCTTGGGCAGCAGGGGCAGAATCTGCAGCGAACCGATGAAGAAAAGGATCGCGATCAGCGCCGTGGTCCGGCGATGGTTCAGACACCAGCCGACCGCCGTCAGATAGCGGGTCATGATGAACCCGTCGTGGTTGCCCTCGGGGTGGGCCTTCAGAAAATAGGCTGACATCATCGGCGTCAACAGCCGCGCCACCAGGAGCGAGGCGACCACCGCCACCGCGGCGGTGATGCCGAACTGGACGAAGAACTTCCCCGGAATACCGCCCATGAACGCGGTCGGCAGGAAGACCGCCACCAGGGTGAAGGTGGTCGCGATGACCGCCAGCCCGATCTCGTCGGCCGCCTCCATCGCCGCCTGGAAGGGCGGTTTCCCCATCCGCAAATGCCGCACGATGTTCTCGATCTCGACGATGGCATCGTCGACCAGAATCCCCACCACCAAGGCCAGGGCGAGCAGCGTCAGGATGTTGAGACTGAAGCCCAGCCACAGCATAACGGCGAAGGTCGGAATGATGGACAGCGGCAGCGCCACCGCGGCGATCAGCGTGGCCCGCCAGTCGCGCAGGAACCAGAAGACCACCAGGATCGCCAGCACCGCCCCCTCCCAGAGCAGCTCCATGGACCCCCGATAGTTGTCCTGCACCGGGTCCACGGTGTTGAAGGCTTCGGCGATCCGCACCTGCTGGTGCAGAGCCCCAAGCCGCTCCACCTCGTCCTGCACGGCGGCAGCGACCGCCACCTCGCTGGCGCCTCGGATGCGCGTGACCTCGAAGGCGACCACCGGGGTTTCATCCAGCACGGCGTGCGAACTGCGCTCGGCGAAACTGTCGCTGACCGTGCCCAGATCGCCGATCCGCACCCGCCGACCATCGGCCAGCGGGACCTCCAGGTCCGCGATGCCGGCCACGGTGCCAACCGCCCCCAGGCTGCGCACCGACTGGACCGCCCCGCCGATGTCGCCGCGCCCACCGGAAGCATCCTGCTGGACGCGCTTCAATTGCGCCGAGAGGTCCCCGGCGGTGACCCCCAGGGCCTGCATCCGGACGCTGTCCAGATCCACGTGCACTTCCCGGTCCACCCCGCCGAGCCGCGCCACCCGTCCCACGCCCTTGACGGACAACAACGCCTTGGAGATCTCGTTGTCGACGAACCAGGACAAGGCCTGCTCGTCCATCCGCTGCGAGGCGACCGTGTAAGTGGCGATGGCCGAGCCGGAGGTGGTGACCTTGGAGACCACCGGATCGGTCAGATCCTGCGGGAGATCGGCGCGCACGCTGTCCACCGCGTTGCGCACCTCGTTCAAGGCGACCTCGGAATCCTTGTCGATCTGGAACTCGACCCGGATGGTCGCGGACCCATCGGTGAGCGTGGTGCGGATATGCTCGATGCCGCCCAGGGTGGCGACCTGATCCTCGATCTTACGGGCGACCTCGGTCTCCAACTGCGTCGGGTCCGCCCCTTCCAGAGTGGCCATGATGGTGACCGTGGGCAATTCGATATCCGGGAAATTCTGAATCCCCAGACCGCGAAATCCCATGATCCCGATGACGCTCAGCAGCGCGAACAGCAGGATCGCGGGAACCGGGTGACGAATGGACCAAGAGGAGACGTTCATGGTGCTCTCGATGCGCGATTCGACAGTGAGTCGGCAGGTAAATGGGTGAGTCCGTCCGCGGCTTCCGGTGCGGGCGCGGGCTCGACCCGCACCCGGTCGCCGTCGTTCAGGAAGGCCCCGCCGCTCGCCGCCACCTGGGCACCCGGCGTCAGACCGCCCAGGATCTCCACCCGACCGTCGGCGCGACGCCCGGTCTCGAGCTTGCGCTGGGCGACGCGGCCGTCGGCGAGGACCTCGAAACTGAAACTATTGCCGTCGCGCAGCACCACGGCGGACTCAGGCAGGCTCAGCGCGGTCGTCACCCCCAGACGGATACTGCCCCGGACGAACATCCCCGGCCGTGCCGGGCTGTCCGGCGGGATGTCGACATAGACCAGACCATAGCGGGTGTTGGTATCCAGGGTCGGGGCCGCGATGCGCACCCGACCCGACACCTGCTCTCCGCCGGGGAGCGTGAGCGCCGCTTCCTGGCCGGGCACGACCTGCGCCAGTTGTGCCGCGGTGACCTCGGCCCGCCACTCGACACGGCCCTGACGCACGATGCGAAACAGCTCGGTGCCGGGTTGGACCACGGTTCCCAGCGTGACGCTGCGGGCGGTGATCACGCCATCGTCGACCGCCAGGATATGCGTCTGTTCCAGGCGAATCCGCTCCATGTCCCGCGCCGCCTCGGCCGCCGCCAGATTGGCCTGGGCCGCCTCCTCCCCGAGCAGATACTGGGTGCGCTGCTGTTCCGGCATGGCCCCGCGATCCTTGACGGTGCGCGCGCGGTCGGCGTTGGCGCGCGCCTCCGCCAGACTGGCCCGCGCCTGGGCCACCTTCGCCTCCTGCTGGGCCAGTTCAGCCTTCACCGTCTCCTGGGCCAGACGCGCCAGTTCCTGGCCGCGCCGCACCCGATCACCCACATCGACCGCCACCAGCACCACCCGCAGGCCGCCGGTCTCAGCGGCGATCACCCCCTCCTGCCAGGCAAAAAGCCCGCCGCTCGCCTCGATCTCCCGCGGCCAATCGGCCGCTTGCGGGGTGACCAGGGTCACGGCCAGGGACGGACGGGGTACCGCCGCGCGGGGCGGTTCCTGCACGGCCCCGTCAGCGGCCCGGACCGGACGGTAAAGCCACGCGGCGGCCAGCAGGCCGGCTACGACCAGCGCGGCTGGCATCGCCCAAGGGGATGACGTCGGTATGATCCTCATATAACGACTCCAGGGTCGGCGCGCGGACGGTCCTGAGGTTCAAGTCCGATCGCCCGGTTGATCAGGTCGATGACGGTGCGGGTGAGCAAGTCCAGGCGCGCGGGGGTGTAATCTTCCCAATCGACCTGTCGCCACAGGATCGGGCGCGAAAACACCAGATGGCCCACCTGCCCATAAAGGACATTGGCGGTGAGCCGCACGGACTCCGCCTCGGGTGCCAATCCTTGGGCAGCCCCGACCACCCGCGCCAGCAGATCCAGCAGAGGGGCGGCCCGGCGGCGGTAGAGTAGCTCGAAGAGTTCGCCGGGAAAGGCGAGCTCCCGCGCCAGCAGCACACTGAACCAGCGGAAATTCTCGTACGTGGAGATCCGCCTCACCATCCCGCCGGCCAGGATCTCGACCGCGGCCGGCAGTTGCGTCCGATCCACCGCGGTGTGCCCCAATAGCCGGGCGACCTTGGCCAATTGCTCCGCGAAGCGCGCCTCATCGTCGTCCAGCACGGTCTCGAAGATGGTCCGATAGAGCCCCTGCTTGCCGCCAAAATGGTAATTGACCGCGGCGACATTGACGTGCGCCGCGCCGCTGATGTCGCGCACGGACACGCCCCGAAAGCCATGCTCGGCAAAGAGACGCAGCGAGGTATCGATGATGCGCCGCCGGGTCGCCGCGGTGCGGGGATCGGGAGCGCGCAGTTGAGTCGAGGGATGGATCTCGGGCATGGGCCGCCGTGGGCATGGATCAGAGGCTGCAGTCTAACCGATCGCCTCATTTTTTCAAACAATCGTTTGATACCGACAGTGACACATTTGGACATCGCCGGGACCCGCGCGGGTGTCATCAAGGGTTGACGTTGCGTTAGACTGACACCCCATCAGCCGTCCCATACCGCCGATGCCCAATCCTGGGATCAAGGCCGCGGCACCATGCGCACGGCGTTACGCTTCCGCCAGGTAGGTCACCAGATGCTCGCACCCCTTGCGCTCTTGGAGCAGTTGCAGGCCCGACTCGACGAGGCGATCGGGCTCATCCCGACCGACCGGACCCCAGGGTTCGCCTCGCTTGTTCTCGAACTGCCGGAGGCGATCACACTGCCGCCCGAGTTGGACTGCGCGAGCTTCAGCTTCTCGCATGGCCAGGCCGGTGAACTGCGCGCGGGCTACGGGGTGGCGGCACAGTGGACGGCTCAAGGATCGGACCGCCTGCGGGTGTTGAGCGCCCGCGCACGGGATCTCACCCGCCACTGGCAGCACCTCGACCCGGATGAGACCGGGTTTCTCGGCTTTGCCATGCTCGGTTTTGCCGCCGCGCCCCATCCGGCGCCCACGCCCGTCCCGGCGCGCCCCGCGGACAGGATCGCGGACGCGTCAGCGGATTTGCCCGATGCCCTGCTGTGGCTCCCGGAACTCGGACTCTGCACCCGCCGCGGCCAAGCGGCGCTGGTGCTGACGACCCGACTGCCGGCGACCCACGCCGACCTGCGTCGGCGCTGGCGCGACTGGCTGGCACGGCTGGTGCCCGCGCTCGATGCCCCGCTACCCGAGCCGCTGACCTCCAGCACACTCACCAATCTCGGCAGCCTGCCGGACCTGCGCGACTGGCAGATCCTGGTCGAGTCCGCCCTGACGGCGATTCGCAGCGGTCCGCTCGACAAGGTCGTCCTGTGCCGCCGCATCGGGCTGCGCGGCCGCCGACCCTTCGACCTGCGACGGCTGCTGGCCGCGCTGACGTATCTCTTTCCGTCCTGCCAGGTCATCAGCATCGAGCGCGGTGAGACCCGTTTCGTCGCCGCCACACCGGAGCGTCTGCTGCGCGTCCATGGCCGGCAGGTGGAGGTCGACGCCATCGCCGGCACCGCGGCGCGCTCGGCCAGCGCACCGCGTGACGCCGCACTGACGGCCGCACTGCAGGCCTCCGGCAAGGACCAGCGGGAGCACGCCATGGTGGTGGAGGCGGTGCGCGAGGTGCTGGATGGCTGCTGCGATGCGGTCCAGGTGCCGGCCGTACCCAGGGTCATGCAGTTGCACAACGCGCAGCACCTGTGGAGCCCCGTGAGTGGTCGACTGCGCGATGCGACCGACCTGTTTACTCTGGCCGAACGCCTGCATCCGACCCCGGCGACCAACGGCAAGCCGCAGGTGGAGGCGCGGCAATGGCTGCACCGCATGGAGCCCCTGGAGCGCGGCTGGTATACCGGCGTCGCGGGCATTCTCGAGGCGGGCGCGAATCCCCAACTGGACGGCGAACTCTGGGTGCTGCTGCGCTGCGCGCAGATCCAGGGGGATGAAGCACAACTCTACGCCGGGGCGGGGATCGTACTCGGCTCGGATCCCCTGGCCGAATGGCGCGAGACGGGACACAAACTCGCCGCCATCGCCACCGCCTTGCAGTTCGCATGACCGGGTCCCCATCCCCATCCGTCGCTGACCCGGCAGCCGCCGATCCGGCCGTTGGCGGGGTGCGCTGGTGCCTGGCCCTGCTCGACGGCCTGCTGGCCGGCGGGGTACGGGACCTGGTGCTCTCTCCCGGCTCACGCTCCACACCGGTCATCCTGGCCGCCCAGCAGCGCCCCGGGCTGACCCTGACCCCGATTCTGGACGAACGCAGCGCCGCCTTTTATGCACTGGGTCTGGCGCGTGCCCGGGGCCGACCGGCGGCGCTGCTGGCGACCTCCGGCAGCGCCCCGGCGCATTGGTATCCCGCAGTCATGGAGGCCAGCGAGTTCGGCATCCCGCTGATCCTGCTCTCGGCGGATCGGCCGCCGGAGCTGCGCGGCTGGGGGGCCAACCAAACCACGGATCAGACCCGGCTGTTCGGCGCCCAAGTGCGCGAGTTCCATGACCCGGGGGCACCGCTGGACAGCCCCGCCGCCCGCGCGGCACTGACCGCGCTGGGACGACGCGCCGCCGCGGTGAGCCAGGGCCGACGGCCGGGGCCGGTACACATCAATCTGCCCCTGCGCGAACCGCTGGTGCCGCGCGGGGGCGGTGCTGCGGACCCTGTTGCAGCGGATCTACCACCGCCGCAGGACCACGCTCCCGACCGCCCGACCATTCCGAGCATTCCGACCATCCCGTCGGCATTGCGCGAACGCCTGCAGGGCCGCGGTCTCATCTATTGCGGCCCCGACATCGACCGACCCGGTTTCGCCGCGGCAGCCCAGCGCTGCGCCCGCGCCCTGGGGGTGCCGCTGCTGGCCGATCCATTGTCCGAGCTACGCTTCGGTCCGGTGCCCACGGACACGCGGCAGGGCCCCAGCCCCCGCATCACCCGCTACAAGACACTGGCGCGTAACCCGGCGGCCGCGCACGCCTTGCGACCGGACTGGATCCTGCGGTTCGGTCGCGCACCGATCTCCAAGACCGTGCTGGAATGGCTGCCGGGCATCCCCCTGATCCTGGTCGACCCCGCCGAACGCTGGTCCGATCCATCACACGACTTGGCCCGAGAGCGGTCGCTGCATCTGGCGGTCGACCCCGGCGCACTGTGCGACGCCCTGGCCGCCGACCCGCCCGGCCGCGCGGATGCCGGCTGGCTCGCACGCTGGGTTCGGGCCGAGCAGCGACTCGCTATCCTGGCCGCCGACTACCTGGCACAGGCCCCCTGGTGCGAGGCCCAACTGATCACCGACCTGGTGACCGCCCTGCCGGCCGGTGACGGGCTGCTGTGCGCCAACTCACTGCCGATCCGCCAGTTCGAGACCTGGTCCGGCACCCGCGCGGCGCCGCTGCGCGTCTTCGGCAACCGCGGTCTGAGCGGTATCGACGGCCAGCTCTCGACGCTGGCGGGCCTCAACGCCGGGGGAGTACCCACCACCGGATTGCTCGGGGACCTGTCGTTCCTGCACGATCTCTCCGGCCTGCTGCTCGCGACACGGCTCGACCGGCCCTGCATCGTCCTGAATAATGGGGGCGGCCGCATCTTCGATTATCTGCCGCAGCACGGCCTGCCGGACTTCGAACGACTGTGGCGCACGCCGCGCCCGGTTGATCTCGGCGCCCTGGCACGCACTTTCGGGCTACACCACCAGCGGGTCAGTGACGCCGCCGGCTGGCAGGCAGCACTGGCCGAGGGGCTGTCGGGGCGCGGCGGCCAACTCATCGAGGTCATGATCGACGCCGACCGCAGCCGGGAGACCCATCTGGCGTTCCGCCGGCGGATTGCGGAGGCGGATCTGCTGGGTTAGGAACAGCAGTCGTCGCTTGGGGCCACCGGCCGCTGGAGCGGCCGGACGGCATTCCCACGCTGGAGCGTGGGAACGAGAAAATACGTTGATCTGGCTCCCACGCTCCAGCGTGGGAGCAAGTCCCGACGCTCCGGCGTCGCGTGGCGCCACCGGCCGCTGGAGCGGCCGGACGGCATTCCCACGCTGGAGCGTGGGAACGAGAAATGTTTTCAAATATTTTCGTCTCTGAAATTCTCTCTCCGGAGTCATCTGTCATGCAGCAGCAAGGCGACCAGCCGGCCGTCCACTGGGAAACACCGCCGGGACCGGTCTATGGTGATATTCTCTATCAGCACTGGACCGGCGTGGCCAAGATCACCATCAACCGGCCGGAGGTCCGCAATGCCTTCCGCCCCGAGACCGTGCGGGAGCTGATCGACGCCTTCCACCGTGCCCATCTGGACCCCTCGATCGGGGTCATCGTACTCACCGGCGCCGGCGACCTGGCCTTCTGCTCCGGAGGGGATCAGCGGGTTCGCGGCGACGAGGGCTATCGCGACGGCGCGGGGGTCGAGCAGCTCAACGTCCTGGATCTGCAACGCCAGATTCGCACCCTGCCCAAGCCGGTGGTGGCGATGGTGGCGGGTTACGCCATCGGCGGCGGCCATGTGCTGCATCTGATCTGCGATCTCAGCATCGCGGCGGACAATGCCCGCTTCGGTCAGACCGGCCCCCGGGTCGGGAGCTTCGACGGGGGCCTCGGCGCCGGACTCATGGCCCGCACGGTCGGCCTCAAGCGGGCCAAGGAGATTTGGTTTCTGTGTCGACAATACGACGCGCAGGAAGCCCTGCAGATGGGGCTGGTCAACACCGTGGTGCCGCTGGCCGACCTGGAGACCGTCACCCTGGACTGGTGCCGGACCATGCTCGCGTTATCGCCCACGGCCCTGCGGATGCTGAAAGCGGCCTTCAATGCCGACACCGATGGACTGTCCGGGATTCAGGAACTGGCAGGCAACGCCACCGCACTCTTCTACACTACAGAGGAGGCCCAGGAGGGGCGCGACGCCTACCTGGAGCGCCGTCCGCCCGACTTCGGCAAGTTTCCGCGGCGGCCCTGATCAGCGATGGTCCGCCAGGCAACGCACGTGAACGCGACTGTAACAACACGATGCAACAAGATACCGACACCTTGACCGTGCCGCTCGACCTGGAGCCGACCAACCGGGCCGATGCCGGGGCCTCGGCCATCGGCCGCTGGGTCGCCGCCGCGCGCCCCAAGACCCTGCTGCTGGCGGCAACGCCGGTGCTGGCCGGCATCGCCCTGGCGACCATCACGACCGGGACCCTGGCGCCGCTGGTCGCCGCCGCGACCCTGCTCGCCGCGCTCGCCATCCAGGTCGGCACCAACCTGCACAATGACGCGGCCGACTTCGAGCGCGGCACCGACACACCGGATCGGGTCGGCCCGCCGCGCGCCACGGCCCAGGGCTGGTTCACCGCCCGCCAGGTGCGCACCGCCGCCCATCTGACCTTCGGGCTTGCTTTCACGCTCGGGCTGCTGTTGGTGGCGCGCGGCGGTTGGCCCATCTTCCTGGTCGGTGTCGCCGCGCTGGCCAGCGGCTATGCCTATACCAGCGGCCCCAGACCCATCGCCTACGGCCCGTTCGGTGAACTCTATGTGCTGGCCTTCTTCGGGGTCACCGCGGTCGCCGGCAGCTATTACCTGCAAACCCTGACGCTGGACCGACCGGCAGTGACGCTCGGCCTGGCCCTGGGTCTGCCGGCGGCGGCCGTGCTGCTGCTCAACAACTATCGCGATCTGGAGACCGACGTTGCCGCGGGTCGCCGCACCCTCTGTTACGTGCTGGGACGACCGCGGGCACGGGTCCTGTACGCACTCCTGATGCTCCTGCCTCTGCCGCTGCTGCTCGGTGCCGGACTCCCTGGGGCCACCTGGCTGACCCTGGGTGCCCTGCCCCTGGGACTGCTGCTGATCGTCCGTCTCTACCACGGCGCCCAGGGCGCCCAAATCAACCCGATGCTCGGCCGGACCGGGCTTTACCAGGGCCTGCTGACCCTGCTGATGATCGTCGGGTTCGCCTTCGGAGGCAGCGCATGAGCAGTCCCCGCGTCCCGTGGCCCGAACCATGACCGCGCCCCTGATCGAGCGCGTGGATCTGGTGCCCTACCGACTGCCGCTGTCCCGGGTCTGGGCCAGCGCGCGCGGCAACTTCCGGGAGCGGCGCGGCTGGCTGGTCAGCGTAGGATGCGGAGATCTGCGCGGCTATGGGGATTGCGCCCCCCTGCCCGAGGCGGGGACCGAAACCGCCGAGGCGGCGGCGCAACGCCTGCCGGAGCAACGCGCCAGGCTCACCGGCATGGCACTCGATCAGGCGTTGGACACCCTGCTGACCCACACCGATCACCGCACCCCCGCCGCCGATTTCGCCCTGGACTGCGCCCTCTCGGACTTGCGCAGCCGACTCGCCGGGACCAGCCTGCGCTGCTGGCTGGCGGCCGACGCGCCCGCCCAGGTACCGGTCAACGGCGTCCTGGGGCCGCTGGTGGAGACGACCCGCGCCGATCTGGAGCGCGCCGCCCGCGCCGGCTTCCGGGTGGTCAAACTCAAGGTCGGGATCGCTGCGCCGGAACGCGAACTGGAACGACTGGACACACTCGCCGCCACCCTGCCCAAAGGGCTTGGTCTGCGTCTGGATGCCAACGGCGCCTGGGAGCCGGGGACCGCCACCCGTGTCCTCAGTGCCTTGCGCGGGCTGCCCGGACAGCCCGTAGAATCGCTCGAAGAGCCTTTGCGGGAACCCGACTGGGCGACGCTGGCGCGGCTCCAGTCGATCGCCGGGTTCCCCCTGGCCTTGGACGAATCCATCC